>NBJMC04201__coassemble_3896_pt1 | contig 5929 bp, 4 predicted proteins | sample NBJMC04201__metabat2_high_PE_025 | metagenome-assembled genome bin NBJMC04201 | reverse complement strand
TCTCGCTCTTACAGGCGTTAAAGGAACAGCTGCATCACTGGTATGAGGAAAAAAGCGCAATTCAAGATCAATATCATCGCAAAGCAGTCTGCTATCATATGATGAAAATTTTGATCAGTTTGTTCTTTCAGCTGAGCGCCATTCTGTATATCGCCTATCTCGTATTGCGGGAAGTGATTGCGAAAAGCGATTTTTTGGTGCTTTATAATGGGACAAGCGAATTGAGCGACAACTTAAAGCTGCTCTTTCAATATATACCGGTTTTTTATGAGAACGGTCTTTACATAGGTGAAATCAAAGATTTTCTTGCACCTGTTGCGAAAAAACAAAAGTATCGGGAAGCGATCCGTGAAATCGAATTGCAAGATGTCAGCTTTACTTATCCATTATGTGAAACGCCGGCGCTGCATGCGATCAATTACCGGTTTCATCAAAACAGCTATGCGATCGTAGGAATGAATGGATCGGGAAAAACGACTTTAGCAAAAGTGATCGGTATGGTGTTTGACGAGGCAAAAGGCAAAAGGATCGTCAATGGGAGAATGCTTGATGAAGCAATATATTTAGATCAGGTCAGTTATATTTTTCAGGATTATCAGGTTTATGCGCTTACGATCGCGGAAAATATTTTGATGCGCCCGCTTCAAAACAACGATGATGTGCGAAGGGTAGAGGAAATCCTGAAAAAAGTCAATCTGTACGATAAAGTCATGGGCTTGCCGCATACGATCTACACGGAAATGACGACCGAGTTTCAGGAAGAGGCGACAATGTTCTCGGGCGGGGAATTGCAAAAACTGGCGCTTGGCAGGGCGATCGCCAAAGACTGTACGGTTCTGATCTTAGATGAGCCATCCAGTGCTTTGGATACCACCGCTGAATATGAGTTTATGAAGCTGGTAAAGGAACTGGGAAAAGATAAGATCCTAATTTATATCACACATAAATTAGATAAATTGATGCTGTTTGATCAAGTGCTCTGCATGAAAGAGGGAACGATCATAGAAAGCGGCGCTTATGAGGATCTGATTCAGAAAAAAGGCTATCTTTATTCGCTAACTGCCGTTTCCAAGGGCTTGCAGGAAATCACTAAAAATCAGTAAAAAATGAGAATAGGAGGGTATCGGCGATGCGCTCCTTTCAAACTGTCAGCCGCTGTTCAAAAAAAGAGTTTCCATTGCTTTTATTTCATAAAGGCAACAATTTTTTAGAAAATCGCAGCATCTGCTAAAAAAAGCGTCGGTTTGATCCACAAAGCGAAGAAAGATCATGATTTGTAATTGTAAGAAGAAAAAAAGTAGTTTACAATAGACTTGTATGAAAACATGTGATAAGCAGGAGGAAAAGGAGGCTGGCTATGTTTAAGACAGATTTGGAAATCGCGCAGGAATGCGTGATGGAACCGATCACGGAAATTGCGAAAAAAGCAGGCATATCCGAAGAAGATTTGGAAGTGTATGGAAAGTATAAGGCAAAGGTTTCATTAGATGTCCTGAAAAAAAGAGCAGAAGAACCGGATGGGAAACTGATCTTAGTAACGGCGATCAATCCGACCAAGGCCGGAGAAGGGAAATCAACGACAACGGTCGGTTTGGCAGATGGATTCAGAAGACTGGGGAAAAAAGCAATGGTTGCTTTGCGTGAACCGTCCTTAGGACCGGTTTTCGGCTTAAAAGGCGGTGCGGCAGGCGGCGGCTATGCGCAGGTCGTGCCGATGGAGGATATCAACTTACATTTTACTGGGGATATGCATGCGATCACGACTTGCAATAATCTGATCAGCGCTTGCTTAGACAATCATATCCATCAGGGAAATGCGTTAGATATTGATGTGAATGCGGTCGTTTGGAAACGTGTGCTGGATATGAACGATCGCAGTCTGCGCCAGATCGAGATCGGTTTAGGACCGAAGGCAAATGGCGTGGAACGCAAAGACGGATTTAATATTACGGTTGCCAGTGAAGTAATGGCGATCTTATGTCTTTCTCATTCTTTGATGGATCTAAAAGAAAGACTGGGCAATATCCTGATCGCCTATAATACGAAAAAAGAGCCGATCTATGCAAAAGATCTGGGAATTGCCGGTGCCCTTGCGATGATCATGAAAGATGCGATCAAGCCGAATTTGGTGCAGACGCTGGAACATACGCCGGTGCTGATTCACGGCGGACCGTTTGCCAATATCGCACATGGCTGCAATTCTGTTTTAGCGACCAAGACTTGTCTGAAACTGGTTGATTATGTGATTACGGAAGCGGGCTTCGGCGCTGATTTAGGTGCGGAAAAGTTTTTAGATATCAAATGCCGTTTAGCGGATCTGCATCCAAGCGCAGTGGTCATCGTGGCGACCATTCGGGCATTGAAGCAGCATGGCGGGGTTAGCTTTGAAGAACTGAAGGAAGAAAATGTCGATGCGATGTTAGCGGGATGTGCCAATCTGGCAAAACACATTGAGACCATTCAGGCATTTGGCTTGCCATATGTGGTAGCGATCAATGAATTTGCGACGGATACGCCGGCAGAAGTGGCAGCGTTAGAAAACTGGTGCAAAGAGCATGGACATCCGATGGCGTTGTCACAAGTTTGGGCAAAAGGCGGCGCCGGAGCGGAAACGCTTGCGCAGGAAGTGCTGCGGCTATGTGAGGAAGAAAACCACTATCATCCGATTTACGATGTGGAAGAAAGTATCGAAGATAAGATCTTTAAGATCGCTTCCACTTGTTATGGCGCAGGCAGTGTCGTTTACAGCGAGGAGGCAAAGGAACAGATTGCGATGTATCAAAAGCGCGGCTGGGATAAACTGCCGATCTGTATGGCAAAGGTTCCGACTTCTTTAAGCGATCAAGCGACGCTTTACGGTGCGCCGAAAGATTTTGCGATCACGGTCCGAGAATTTCGTCCATCGCTTGGCGCGGGCTTTATCGTAGCTTTGACCGGCAGTGTGATGACGATGCCGGGTCTTCCGAAACATCCGGCGGCCAATAATATGGATATTGATGAAGATGGTCATATCGTAGGATTATTCTAAAAGGTGAGCGATCACCTTTTTTTCTTTCTTTCGACAATCGGTATCACATAATTTAACATACACAATCAGATAAAGTATAGTATAATAAAATGGAACGTAAGATAAATTGAAAAAGCATGAGAGAGGGTGAAGGCATGGAAACGGTAAATGGTAAACGGTACAGTCATTTCCAGCTCTTTAAGATATTTTTTAAGCAGCGTTCACGCAGCTATGAAAAAGAACGACACATTCGCAAAGCCGATTACAGCGACATGATCTATCGAGTGATCGCTTTATTGGCCGATACGGTGATCTTGCTTTCGCCGATGTATCTTTGGATGGTGCTGTTTCTGCTTGTATGTGGTGATCTTTTGCCGGTAGATGCTTTGAAATACGGCAATTATGTCATCTTAGGACTGATGCTCTTGACCTTTGCCTTTGTGCAGCCGTATTTTGCTTCTGTCACATATGGACAGTCGCTGGGCAAATATATGTGCCGTTTTAAGGTCGTAGGCATGAATGGGGCGCAGGTTTCCACTAAAGTGCTGTTTGTGCGGGAACTGCTTCGTGATCTGCCGATCTTGTTGCTGCAGATCTTTGTCGGCGCATTGCCGACGTTTATCTATCTCGGTCTTAATTTTCTCATGATGCTGCTGGATCCCAAGCATCGGATCTTGCCCGATCTGATCACCAAAACAAGAGTGGTCGTCCTGCTGAGCGGGAAAAAGGCAAAGGTGAATGCAGTAGAAACACGTGCTGCGGAAGTTATGCCAAAGCGTGGACAGATCGACTTGCAGATTTATTCCGATTTCAGCGCATATGGCGCTTTAAGCGTGGAGGAGATCTTTCAGCTGGCAAAGAAACAGGGCATGCGCTATATCTCGATTACCGATCATAACTGTGCCAAAGCCAACGTGATTGCCAGACAAATGAGTGAATTGTATCATGTCGGTTATATCAGCGGCATTGAGATCGACTGCAACTATAAAGGGAAAGAAGTCAGTGTCTATGGCTATCATATTGATGAACGCAAGGAAGCCTTTAAGAAGATCGAAAATGATTATTTAAGCCGGGAGCAGACGGCGTCGAAAAAGCGGGTCGCGCTTTTTGAAGAGATCAGCGGCATGAAGATCCCGACACAGGAACTGTTGAAGCAGAATCGCTTTCATACGATCACACCGCAGATGATCGGCGCTTATGTACTGAAGCAGGAAGCTTATCGGGAATCAGCGCTTTTATACCCTTATGTATATGGAGATCATCGGCATGATCCGCTGCGTTATTTTGAAAAGGATTTTTTCTATAAAGGAAAACCGTGCTATGTGGAAAGAACATTGCCGGATCTGCGGGTCATTGTTGAAGTGCTGCACCGCTGCGGCGGCGTTGCGATCTTAGCGGAGCCGCTTTGGCATGAAGAGGACTTGTCTTTCATTCGTTCCTGTCTGTCAGCGGGCTTAGATGGTATTCAGGTATTCAGCAGTATGCACACCAAAGCGCAATGTGCACAGCTTATGAAACTGGCAAAGGAAGAAAAATGTCTGGTGTCATCCGGCAGCGGCTTTATGGGCATCCATCGAGGTGTATCGCTGGGAGAATGCGGATGTCCGCAGGAAGCAGAGAAAGTCATGACAAAACTGATTCAATATCGGAAAGGGAACTGATGTTTATAAAGAACATCGGTTTTTTTGTGAAAAGCAGGCAGAAAAAAAGTGTACGGTTTCTGTACACATCTTTTCCAAAATCTAATGGAACATATCTTTTTTCTTAAAAATATAAGTAGCGATCAGACAGGCGATGATAGCTAATGCACTTGGGAACAGCCAATGCGCGCCCGGCAGTCCATCGACATTCATGCCATAGAAACTGAAAATAATATTCGGGATCGCCATGACGATCGTAATGACCGTCAGCACTTTCATGACGATATTTAAGTTATTGGAAATGACAGAGGCAAACGCATCCATCGTGCCGGATAAGATATTAGAATAAATATTACACATTTCGATTGCCTGATGCACTTCGATCAACACGTCCTCCAGCAAGTCTTGGTCATCTTCATAAAGCTTGATCAGCTTGCCGCGCATGATCTTATTCAGTGTGATCTCATCGGTCTTTAATGAGGTGGAAAAATAAACGAGTGATTTTTCTAAGCCCAGCATCTGGATCAATTCCTCATTGCGCATGGACTGATGCAGTTTTTGTTCCGTACGGGAAGATAATCGATCGATCTGGCGCAGATAAATGAGAAAACGCTGTGAGATGCGAAGCAGGATAAACAACAAAAAGCGGGTCTTCATAGCCGTATTGATGCCTTTGATCCGTCCCTTCTCCATGTCCTCGATCGTTAGATTTTCATACAGACAGATCGTTACGATATATCCTTTCATAATGATGATGCCAAGGGGCAGTGTGGTATACTGCAGGGTTGTTTCGGTAATGGCTTCTTCGCTTTCCTCTGCGCTTGGATAATCGACGATGATCAGCGTTTGATTTGCTTCATCATCAAAATCGATATGCGAGCTTTCTTCTTCATCGAGCGATGCTTTGACAAATTCCGGCAATACACCGACTTCCTGCATCAAATAGTTTTTTTCTTCTTCCGTGGGTGCAACGGCGCTGATCCAGCAGTCTTTTTCCAAAGCAGCCAGTTCATGGGTAACGCCGTCAATCGTTTTATAAAATTTTAACATGACAGACTCCTTTCTTACAGGAGCGATCGTTTGTATCTCCTCCTGCAACAATATTTTATTTTCTTAATAAGCGCCTCGGGGACAGGGGACATACAAACACCTTCTTTCTATCAAACGAAACTATTATAACACAGGGAAGAACCGTGCGACAAAGTTTATTTTCGCATTTTTTATCAACCTGAAGTGAAAAGTTTATTTCCACTTTGAGCAGTGAAAAGTAGATTTTAGTCTT
>NBJMC04201__coassemble_2966_pt1 | contig 7335 bp, 6 predicted proteins | sample NBJMC04201__metabat2_high_PE_025 | metagenome-assembled genome bin NBJMC04201 | reverse complement strand
TGTCCTTCAAATTCAGAAGGAATTACAACATTCACTTGATCCCCTTTGTATTTTGTTAATGTGATCTTATCACTTGTTTCTGTATAATCCCAATCACTTAGCGTTAGGCCGCCAACCTCAGTTTCAGAGTACTGATTTACAGTACCCCCCCCCCCTGGGCAAAAATCATGTTCGGTTTTGCTGTCATGCCTAACATCAGGCACAGACTTGCCAAAAGCAACGATACTTTCTTTTTCATCTTTTCCTCCTTCTCGTCTGTTTCCTTTACAGACGCTATCTTTGCTTGTTTACACTATACCATATTTTCCCATATTTATCTACTTTTACTGTAACCGCTAACGATTATCTCTATTTATTTGACAATAAACACACTTATCGTATGTACCCGCTATGACAATACTAATAAAAACTATGCCGCAAAGCAAAGGATCGAACGCCTTTCCTGCGACATAGTTTCTGATTTTATCTCTGTTTTAATCTTTGGTAATCAACTCTAAATTGTCAAGATATTCACTTTCAAATGCCATTTTCTTTTCCGCATCTGCTGTGTACTTCTTAACCAATGCCGTTGATTTCATAACCGGCTGCAACGTACCGGCACCGGCAACACAGCCGCCCGGACATGCCATTCCCTCCAACAGATAGCCATTGCGTTTTCCGGCCTTAGCCATCATCAGCATCGTACGGCAATTTTTCAAGCCTTCTGCTGAATCGATCAATACTTCCATATCCGGATGTTCTTTCTGAATGCACTGTTTTACCGCATTGGCAACGCCGCCGCTTACCGCAAATCCACGTCCATGGCTGCTTCCTTCTGTAAACGGTTCATCAGCCGTTGCCTGCTCCAATGAAATGCCTTTGGCTTCAAACATGCCCATTACTTCTTCAAATGTCAATACGAAATCAACATCGCTGCGCACGCTCTTACGGCTGGCTTCCAGCTTCTTAGCGGCGCAAGGTCCGATGAATACGACTTTTGCATCCGGCTTCTGCTTCTTGATCAAACGGCCGGTCAATACCATCGGCGTCATTGCCATTGAAATGTACGGTTTGAAATCAGGGAACAGCTTTTTCGCCATTACCGACCAAGCTGGACAGCAGCTGGTAGCCATGAACGGCTGCTCTGCCGGTACTTTCTTTAAGAAGTCCTCGGCTTCTTCCACCGTACAAAGATCGGCACCGATCGCAACTTCCACAACATCCGCAAACCCTAATTCTTTCAATGCCCCTTTTACTTTTTCAGGCGTTACCGTAGGGCCGAACTGTCCGACGAATGCCGGCGCGATCGCCGCAATCACTTCTTTTCCGGTTTTCATCGCATGGATGATCTGGAAGATCTGCCCCTTGTCAACGATTGCCCCAAACGGACAGTTTACCAGACACATACCGCAGGAAACACACTTATCATAATCGATCTCAGCACGTCCGAATTCATCGGAACGAATTGCATCCATGCCGCAGCTTGCGGCACAAGGACGCTCTAATTTATTGATGGCATGATATGGACAAACATCCACGCATCTGCCACATTTGATACATTTTTCCTGATCGATCACCGATTTTCCGTTAATGATGCTGATGGCATCTTTTGGACATACTTCTTTACATGGATGTGCTAAGCAGCCTTGACAAGTGCTCGTTACAACAACCTGTTTTTCAGGGCAGGCGTTGCAGGCAAACTTAATGATATTGATCAGCGGATCGTCATAATATTTTTCAGCGATCGCACTTTCTTCAATACCGTCGCTCAACAACGAATGCTCATCCATTTTGCGCAAAGGCAGCCCGATTCCCAAACGCAGACGTTCCCCGATGATCGCACGTTCCAAAAAGATGGAATCACGATAAGTCGCTCTTTCACCCGGCAGGATCTTGTAAGGCAAACGCTCGATCTTCTCTGCATAATCGCCGCCTTCATATGCCAGTCTGGCAATTTCAGTAAACACTTTTCTTCTGATGTCGGTTACTGAATTATAAATTCCTCTCATACTCATAAATATCACCTCATCCTGCTATATTATAACGAAAAACAATATGCTTTTTCAATGTATTTTAGAAAATTTGTGAAAACATTATCAATTTTTCAGAGATGAATCAGAGAATACGGGAAATATTTTTACTAGATCAATAAAGCATTGAAAAAAGCAATATAGCATCGCATGCTTGTTATTAAGATGATCTTGTCGTTTCCTACCAATCTGCAACTGATTACTTCCTGATTATTTCCCAAGAAATAATCAGATCTGTTTATTCTGTGATCATGAAAGACATGAGAAAGTGATATGTAAGAGAAGCAGCTTGCATCTGCATGCATCGGCAATAAAACGAAACAAACCATGACATAGCTTATCCGTATTTATAGAAGCACTTCGCTTCTGATCTCGCTTTAGTGAAAAAGTGATATAAAAAAAAACCACTGCTGTGGCTTTCTTTCTCAATGGCGTCCACGGAGGGATTCGAACCCCCGACCGTGCGCTTAGAAGGCGCATGCTCTATCCAACTGAGCTACGTGGACCTTTCTTTTACTGCCACACCATTATAACAAACATTATTGTTGTTTTCAATCTTTATTTTCTTAAATTTCACGTATGCAATGACTGTAAGGAAAGGTGTTTTGATTCCCTTCTTCCACTATTTTCTCCTAAAAAGAACAGCCGATCTTCCCATCCGCTGTTCTTCCCTGATTTTGTATTTTATTTCTTTTGATAAGCAGGCAGTCCATAGGCGCTTTTCGCCTGTTTGAATCCGTTTATGACTGCTTGTTCCACACATTTTACCGCAAGTGCTCCAAGCAGATTGAAATCACATGATGCCGTTCCGCTTGCCATTGCAAAGATCGTATCTCCATCAGACATCGTATGTGTCGGGGTGATCGCATGTGCATAGCCGTCATGTGCCATTGCGGCTAGTTTATTCGCCTGTGCTTTGGTAAGCTTGGCATTGGTCATCACACAGCCGATCGTCGTATTGCCCATAGGCATTTCCATCTTCTGCATCAATAACTGTTCAGCCGGATAGAAAACACCTTCCTTTTGTGCTGCACCGATGATTTCATGATTTTCATAGTCATAAATATCACCGCAGGCATTGACCGCTACTACTGCACCGATCTGCACATCACCAAACTGCATGGCATAAGCGCCGATCCCGCTTTTCATCGCATGAGCAGCTCCCAGCGTTTTGCCGATAGAACAGCCGCATCCGGCGCCGTAATTCCCTTCCTGAAACAGCTGATCTGTTTTGGTACAGGCCGCATAACCCATTTCCTGATTCGGTCTGATATGCGGATCTCCGATATGCAGATCAAATAATGACGCACCGCAGACGATCGGCACTTTAACGGTTCCCATATCAAAGCCAATGCCTTTTTCTTCTAAATAGCGCATGGCACCGCTTGCCGCATCTAAGCCAAACGCACTGCCGCCGCTTAACATCACACAGTGAATCTGTTCCACCGTATTGCATGGATTTAATAAGTCTGTTTCCCGCGTTGCCGGTGCACCGCCGCGCACATCGACACCGGCTACCGCGCCTTTTTCACAAATGATCGCCGTACATCCGGTTCCGGCCTCCTCATTTTGTTCCTGCCCGATCAAAAAACCATCGATTTCCTGTATTTTGATTTTTCGCATTCTGTCCACTTCCTTTTTTCTGTTACTATGATTGTAGCACAATCTATCTTCCGATACAAAGAAAGATCGCCCCCTATTTTATTGACGCAGCGCATAGCGGGCTTATCATCACTCCTGCTTGCATTTTGATCGTGCCACGTGCTTAAAGATCACGATTACAAAAAGAAAGAAAAAGCCTGACCGTTTGCGATCAGCGCTTTTCCTCTTACGCATGTTTTAAGAATGCCACATATCCTTGTTTCGTTTCATAAACATCAGCTTTGGAAACAACTTCCCAAGGCGCGTGCATATTTTGTACCGCTACTCCGCAGTCGATCACTTCCATATTGTACTGTGCCAGAATGTAAGCGATCGTTCCACCGCCGCCCTGGTCTACTTTTCCAAGCTCAGCCGTCTGGAATACAACGCCTTCCTTTTCCATGATCTGACGCAGTTCCGCGATAAATTCCGCATTGGCGTCATTACAGCCGCCTTTTCCTCTCGAACCGGTATATTTATTGAAAACGATGCCTTTTCCGAAAAATGCCGTATTCTTCATTTCATTGACACTGGCATAGTTAGGATCATAGGCAGCGCTCACATCACTGGAAAGCATCTTAGAATTCTTTAAGGCGCGCCGTACGCCCAGTTCACTGTAATTGCCGCAAAGGTTCATCACTTCCGCAACACTGTTTTCAAAAAACTTGCTCTGCATGCCGGTGGCGCCGATGCTGCCGACTTCCTCTTTATCCACTAACAGACACACACATGTCTTATCACAGGTTTCCACTTCCAGCAGCGCCATTAACGAAGTATAGGCACAAACCCGATCATCATGTCCATAGCCCATGATCATAGAACGATCAATGCCATAATCTCTTGCCTTTCCTGCCGGAACCGCCTCTAATTCCGCTGATAAAAAATCTTCTTCCGCAAAGCCATACTCTTTCCGCAAAATATCCAAAACCATCGCTTTGACCTGATCGCTGCCCTCTTTATCTAAAGGCATAGAACCGACCAAGATATTCAGATCTTCACCTTCTACTACTTCACTGCCGCTTTTCTTCAACTGATCGGCTGAAAGATGGATCAATAAATCACTGACCCCCACTACCGGATCTTCCTCTTTTTCTCCAATGACAACTTCTACCTTAGTTCCATCCTTTAACACCACAACGCCATGCAGCGCTAACGGCAGCGTTACCCACTGGTATTTTTTCACACCGCCATAGTAATGTGTATCAAGCAAAGCCAGATCATGATCTTCATACAGTGGATTCTGTTTGATGTCAAGACGCGGAGAATCCACATGTGCCCCTAAGATCTTCATGCCCGCTTCCAACGGTTCACTGCCGATCACAAACAAGGCGATCGTCTTTCCCATATTGTTGGCATATACTTTATCGCCCGGCTTTAACGGCGTATTAGATGCCACAAGCGTATCTAAATTGCGATACCCTTTCGCTTCTGCCATGCGGATCGTTTCCGCTACACATTCCCGTTCTGTTTTACAAACAGAGATAAAGCGCTTATAGTCCTCACTAAAAGCAAACACTTCCTGTTTTTTCGCTTCATCATATGTATTCCATGCTAACACTCTTTCCATAATTGCTTCTTTCCTTCCTTTCTATTTTACCATTATAGCCTCTTTCAAAAAGACTTACAACAATTCCCGCTATTTTTTACATAGCTGCGCCAACGCCTGTTGTAATTCCGCCTGTACGCTAAGCAAAGCGGAATAATCGCTTTGCTTTTGCAGCGTTTGAAATACATGGAGCCGTGCGAGCTGAAGCTTATGATACGTATGCGGCTCATATGCTTCTTCCCGCAAAGCTTCACTTTCTTTTAACTGTTTTAAGATTACTTCATAAAGTTGAAAATAGCGATGCTCTTCTTCGACCTCTTCTAACAGTTTGATAAAAGACCATGTACGGTTATGCTTTGTTACAACTGCCTTTGATCCAGAATAGATGATCTGCCTTTGCGCAAAGGCACGGCGCAGTTTTACAAAAGTCTGCTCTTTTCCCTCGCGAAACAGCATGCAGGCTTCCTGATGCCGCCGATTAACGATGACCGCTTGCTTCTTAGTGTTCAATAATGACTGAATCGACTGATCCAGATCGCTGTCTTCTAAAACCGTATAAGCAATCTGACATGCTTCAAGCGCCGCAAGGATCGCTTCACTCGTTTTTTGATCCAATGCACCGCTGTAATACAATACTTGTTCCTGCATCTTCTTGCCTCCCATTGATTGCCGCTATTTTATCATAGTTTTTCCCTGTTTCGCATGCAAACTGCCTAAGATCTGTTGAAAATAAGCTTCATTATGCAGAACTGAGGGGTATTCAGGATGATAGTGTTTGCTTCGCAAATGCCAATGATACGCTCTTTTCTGCTGATGCAGCTGATCATAACAAACACATAAGCCAAGTGATGGCAAAAAGCCGTACGCATCTTCCACAATAAATGCGCCCTTCACTCTTTTGGCATGCAGTGCCTGCCGATACCAATAGATCGCTTCCTGATAACGGCGCATTTGAAACAGACAACTGCCGATCTCACATAAGACCTCAGCATGCGGTTTCCCATAGATAAAACTGTGGAATAGCCAGTTTAATGCCTCTTCCGGTTCTAAATAAGCCAAATGCCTGCACGCATCAATACAGTTTTCCGCCCAGCCGTCACCACGCTGTAAAAAAGTGATGAACGCCTGTACAGCAGCCCTTGATTCCCCGCATTCTTGTAATTCCCGGGCATAGTAAAACTGTTCTCTGGCATCTAGGGAACGAGTCTTTCTGATTGCTTCGTAAATATCCAAATTTCGTCTGGTCTTTGTTTTTTTAATGCTTTGATGCCAAATATGCACACGACTGTGCAAGATCTTACCGGCAGGCACGATCACTTCATGTACCGCTCCCTGCCATTGATCATGGCGATCTCTGCGAAACAAGCGCTCCCGCTCATAAGAAAAAGCAACCGAGCCATCTTCATGTACTGCGGCGACATATGGCATCATCACCATATCCACATCATCATTTAATGTTTCTTTGAGGGCAAGCAGTTCCTGTCGATCTGCTTCTTTCAGCACATCATCGGCATCCAGCCACATCAAATAATCCATCGTCCCTTTTGAAAACGCATAGTTGCGCGCTTTGGCAAAATCGCTGCACCAGATAAAATCATATACATGCGGCGTATAGCGGGAAGCGATCGCCTTGGTCTGATCTTTTGATCCTGTATCGACGATAATCATTTCATCTACAACATCTTTTATACTGTCAAGCGCACGGCTCAGCACTGCTTCTTCATCTTTCACGATCATGCATAAACTAATTGTCTTCATCACATCACCAATCTATTGTATGCCTGCCTGCATTGTTTGATACAAACCTTGATTTTATGATAAAATATGACATAATGGAGGGGTTTTATGAAGAAATATCGGCTGTCTGCTTCACATGTTTTACTTGCATCCGCTTCTTTGATCGTCGTAATGATCGTATGCCTTGGCATATATCAGTATTGTAGAGCGCATGTCGCATTGAAACAGCAGATATTTACGATCAGTTATAAAGAAGAAATCCCGACTTCCAGCGCTTATTATTTTGAAGGACAGGCGGAAGAAGAAAATACGGAATTTGAGGAATCGCTGTTTCAGTTCTCAAAAATCGGCGAACATCGTGTCACGGTTTCTTTTTTAGGCAAATATTACGAAATCGTCATC
>NBJMC04201__coassemble_2444_pt1 | contig 8438 bp, 9 predicted proteins | sample NBJMC04201__metabat2_high_PE_025 | metagenome-assembled genome bin NBJMC04201 | reverse complement strand
CAAGCAAGCAAGCAAGCAAGCAAGCAAGCAAGACCTAAGTCTGCCTAATTTTTCTCATCAAGCGGAGCATGATGCCGATTTTATAGGCGCATCTCGTCCTGTTTTTTATGGGCGAGATGCGCCTTTTGCGTGCAAGAAATAACGAGTGTTTTTCAGAAAGGAGAGGAATGATGAAAGTGAAAAAGTGGCTCAGTTTATTTACCGTTATTTGCTTGGGATTTCTTGTCGCCGTATCACCAAAAAATGTTTTTGCGGCAGGCAATCTGCAAGTACGCAATGGTACAAGTTCTGTTACATTGACACAAACAAAGGCGGATGTTTTTGGGGATGGTACTGTTTCATATGATGCAGATACCAATACGCTTACCTTGAATCACGCCACATTGGCACCAACGACCAATCCATCTATGGCGGCGATTTACGATACAAGAGGGGTAGGATTAAAGATTGTGGTAAAAGGAGAAAATAAGATTGTCCATGATCAAGCAATCTATATCACACAAAACGGCAATTTGGAAATTAGCGGAGAAGGCAGCCTGCGTGTTGAGGGAAGCGTTTATGCAATTCAAGGATCTGGAAATATCACGATCGATCAAGCAAAGGTAACTGCCAGCACGACGGGCAGCAGTAATGCCGGTATTCATGCCAGTGGATCGATCTTGTTGCGGAACAAGTCGAATGTAAGCTCAAGTGCAGCGAATTATCATGGCATTTACGCTACAAAAGGGATCACGGTTGAAAACAGCACACTGATCGCTTCTTCTCGTTGTACAAATGGTGCTTACAGTGGTATAGAAGCATCAAGCGGCGACATTACGATTGCCGATTCCGATGTTCGCGTAACGGCGAATATAGGTGGGATCGCAACAGCGATCGGCGATATTACGACGCAAAACAGTAAGGTATCTATTATATCTGGCGATGCTGCGATCAATGGAAAATCAGTTGCGATTTCTGGCGGATCGGTTGATGCGACGGCTCTAAATGGAGAGGTAAATGCGATTTATGCGTGGGATGGTCCGATAACGATTAGCGAGGGGGCAACGGTGATTGCCAATGCGGAAGATGAAAGTGCATTTCCGGCAATTTACGGCAATGGCGGCATTGTGATCAAAAACAGCAAAGTAAGTGCCGTATCCGGAGGCGATGCCGCAATCTTCTCACCGGAAACGATCATAATTAGTGAGAAAGCAGAGATAGATGCGAATGGCTATTATGCTGCGATCAATGCCAGTGAAGACGTTATGATCTCTGACAGCGTGGTGAACGCAACCGCAGCAGAAGATGTTGCGATTTATTCAGGAGCAGACGTGGCAATCACAAACAGCGCCGTATATGCAAACGGTGTTATAGGTAATGAAGGTATTTTGGCAGATGGCACTGCATCCATTGCTCATTCATGGATCGTAACATCAGGTGCAGAAACATTTGAAGGTGAAATCGAAAATACAGCATTGTTTCATCAAACCAACGGTACTCTCATCGGCACTTTATCTTTGTCAAATGATGTGGTACTGCCTTTCGGTTCGTCGTTGAACTTTGCTGATGGTTCCCAACTTACAATCGAAAAGGGTACTACCTTTACCAACAATGGAACAATAACCGGATCCATTCGTATCGTTAACAACGGTACGCTCCTTTGCAACAGCCATGTGGGAGGCATAGCAGATTGTGTGCAGTGCGCAGTATGCGCCGTCTGCGGCAATGCATATGGAAACGTGGATGTGATGCACCACAAGCATTTAGAAAAAGTGAATGCCGCTTCAGCTACCCATTTACAAGAAGGCAATATCACATATTGGCATTGTGATGACTGTGATCGATATTTTACCGATCAAGATGCAAAAAAGGAAATTACTTATGCCGATACGATTCTTTCAAAACTGCCTCATCATGAAAACTTGGATACATGGGAAGCAAATGAGCAGATGCACTGGCAAGTCTGCACCTGCAAAGAAAATATAAATGAAGGGAAGCATACCTTTGTATGGGTAATCGATCAGGAAGCGAGCGCAACTGAAAATGGATTGAAGCATGAAGTCTGTACGGTATGCGGTTATAAAAAAGCAGCTGTAGAAATTTTAGCAACAGGTGAATTGAACGAACAACCAACGACAACGCCTTCTACCGGCGACAACGGCAGTGCGGCATTGTGGCTTGTTTTGTTACTCGGGTCTGGCATTATTTTACATACGCTTGGTACTGCTGAGAGAACTAAAATATAATGCATCTAAACTAAGATAACGATTGTGTGTTGAATAAAACGTCTTGTGTGATGTGAGCGCAGGGCGTTTTTTAGAGGAAAGTTGTAATCTGCCGGTGCATATTGGTTTATCGCATCTAAACATTCAATGAAAATGTGGTATCTTTATAAAACTGCCGCAGCACTTAACACTATGGGGCAGGTCTTGCTCCTTTCCGCTTAACCACTTTTTACAGAAGAAAAAATGAATGAGATACAAATCATTACCTTTCCTGATAAAAACAGGTGTTGGTTGTCGCTTTTCATCGTTTCCGCTTCAGTTTTAATTCCTGCTGTTTCCCTCTATAAAAAACAGAATAAATGCGGTATAATAGTTAAATCGTAGTGCTGTGTCAAGCAACCGTTATGAGAAACAAAGGAGCGTAAGAGATGAAGGAATATTTAGAATATTTAACAAAACATTTGCCGGTGCGCTTTTCTAAACGCCAAAAGCAAAACGCTGCCGCATGGATCAGCGATGAAATGGAAAAGCAGGGATATCTATGTGAAACGATCCGGCATAAAAAATACTTTACGAGTGTCAGAAATATCGTGGCAGGCAATCTGAAGCAGGCCAAGACGATCATCGTCGTCCCTTATGACACACCTTCCAGAGTATTCTGGCATAAGTTTCTGTATTATCCTTTAGACGGCAATTTATCTGCAAGAAAATCACTGTTTCCGATGTATGTGCCGATTTTTCTGCTTTATTTTTTGATGCTGGCGTTGATGTATGGCATTCCTTATTTCATGCCGACCCCGGAGGCAGTCAGCGCTGCTTATATCGCGGGAATCGTGCTGCTGGTTTTGATCGTAGCACTTTTGGCAAAAGGCATCCCTACCAGAAAAAATGCGATCTATCATGCCGGTGTTGCGACAGCACTGGAACTGGCGGCTTCGCTTGAAAAAGAACAAAAGCGAAATGTCGCATTTGTCTTTACCGATCAAAACAGCGGTAAATTTTACGGTGCTTATTATGTAAGACTGCGGTTAGATGAATTGAAAAAAAGTGCGCAGGTCATCACTTTGAATGGCGTCGGTGCCGGAGGCGAATTGGTGATCGGCTATACCAAGGGACAGAAAAAGAATGCCCAGGAACTGATCAAGGCGGCGGGCAAGCATCATCGCGTTGCATCGAAAAGCATGGATAGCGAGATGCTGGTGCAGTCCGCAATGCAGTATTTTCCAAAAGGCATCGTGGTGGCGAGCGGTGTTTATGATGAAAAACACAATCTGTATATCGATCGTTTACGCCGCAATCATGATGATCAGGTAGATGAAAAACAGCTGGAAGTCATCGTTTCCATGCTGAAAAACAATCAGAAATAAAATCGTGCGGTGTGATAACATACAGCAATCGCGATCGTATCAAACAACCGAAACGAAAAAAGGAAAGGAGGAAGAAATAAGATGTTTAAGAAACTGATGAATATTTTAACCAGCAAACCGGCTATCGTGGCGATGCTGATCTTGGTTCAGTTGATTGTATTGGGAAGTGTCGTATTTACATTAAGCGAATACTTTATTACTTTCTATTTCTTCCTTTTATTTTTGAGCGTCGTCATGAGTATTTATGTCATTAACAAAGATGACAATCCGAATTATAAGATGACATGGGTGATGTGCATTATGTCATTTCCGGTATTCGGCGGCTTGCTTTATTTATTATTCGGCGGCAAGAAGGTACCAAAGGAGCTGCGGGTGCGTGATTATTTTTCTCAGCGCGATATCAGCGATATCTTGGGACAGGAGCATCGGATCTTAGATGATCTGAAAGAACACGATCCGGCAGCGCACAAACAGGCGCGCTATGTTTGGAAAAATGCGCATTTCCCTATTTACGACCATACCGAAACGACTTATTTCAAAGTCGGCGAAGAGAAATTTACAGCGCTGTTACAGGAATTGAAGCAGGCGAAGCGCTACATCTTTCTGGAATACTTTATCATCCAGGAGGGCAAGATGTGGAATGCGGTGCTGGATATCTTAAAGGCCAAGGTTCAAGCAGGCGTCGATGTCAGATTGATGTATGACGACGCAGGCTGTATCTTCAAACTGCCGAAGGACTATGATAAGACCCTTCGCGCATATGGCATCAAGACCAAAGTATTCAACCCGATCGAACCGCGTTTGGCGATGCAGATGAACAACCGCGATCATCGTAAGATCGTGGTGATCGACGGTGTAGTCGGCTTTACCGGCGGCATCAATTTGGCAGATGAATATATCAATATCAATTCGCCGTATGGGCATTGGAAAGATGTGGGGGTCATGCTGAAGGGTGCGGCGGTCTGGAATTTCACGTTGATGTTCTTGCAGTTTTGGAATTATGATGAAAAGATCAAAGATGATTATTTGTCTTATCAGCCGGATCCCGCCTTTTGTGAAAACATGCGAAATGATGGGTATGTGCAGCCGTTTTCCGACAGCCCTACTGACAGCGAACATGTCGGCGAATACAGTCATATCAATATGATCAATGGAGCCAATCACTATGTGTATGCGCAGACCCCGTATTTGATCATTGACAATGAAATGAAGACATCGCTGGTGCTGGCTGCCAAAAACGGAATTGATGTGCGCATCATGGTGCCGCATATTCCGGATAAGCGCTATGCCTTTATGATCACGCGCGCCAATTACGAAGTGCTGTTAAAGGCAGGAGTGAAGATCTATGAATACACACCGGGCTTCATTCATGCAAAGACCTTTGTAACCGATGATAAAATGGCGATCATCGGCACGATCAATATGGATTATCGCAGCTATTATCTGCATTATGAGTGCGGTGTGTGGTTTTATAAAAGCAGTGTTGTGAATGCTTTGAAACTGGATTATCTGGATACACTCGCCAAATGCCATCAGGTAACGCTGAAAGAAGTGCAGAATGTAAGGCTGCCGGTGCGCATGATGCGGGCGATCCTCAATCTGCTTGCACCGATGATGTAGCGACCGCGGCTTGCTTTTTTCAAGCTGTTTGATTACAATGAATGCCATAAAGATAAGGAGATAGAACGATGTTAGAACAAGTTGGACTTATTTGCGAAGGCGGAGGGACAAAAGCAGCGTACACCTCAGGGGTGTTACAGTGCTTCCTCGATCATGAATTATATTTTCCTTATGCGGTAGGAATCAGCGCAGGAGCGGAGAACCTGCTTCCTTATGTATCGCGGCAAAGAGAACGTCTGCGTGTAACCGGAGTGGACAGCGCATCGCAGAAGGGTGCGGTAGGATTGTCGCCGCTGATCCATGAACACGGTGTGTTTGGGATCGAAGCGACGTTTCAATTCATCGAGCGCAATGCGCCGCTGGATTATGAAACCTTTGCATCCAGCAGTACGCGTTTAGACATCGGTGTTTATAATATGGAAACCAATCAAGTGGAGTATTATGACAAAAGCTATTATACAAAAAACGATCAGAATTTGGTGAAAGCGGCTTGTGCGCTGCTGCTTTTGACAAAACCATATCGGTTTTTGAATGGATTATATATGGATGCGGGGCTGATCGACATGATCCCGATCGAACAGTCGATTCGTCAAGGCAATCGCAAGCATGTATTCATTTCGACAAAGGAAGCAAATTATGTGCGCAAACCGGCGCCGAAATGGCAGCTGCGGCTTTGTTCACTCGTATATCCGAAAAATAAAGCGATCCGCAAAAATCTGGAAAAGCGTCATGAACGCTATCAGGAGCAATGGGATCTGATTACCCGTTTGGAGAAAGAAGGGAAAGCGCTCGTATTGCGGCCAAGCGCCGATTATGGCATTACCCGCTATACCAATGATCAGGAAGCGCTGCAGAAGTGGTTTGATCTAGGATATCGCGATACTAAGGAACGACTGGATCAGATCATCCGATTCGTAAGTGAAGAATAAAAAGGTATCTCGTTCAGGCATGTAAAGAACAGATGGTACAAAGTACAGTATGAAACAAAGAAAAAGGTGTCTTTGGCAAGCAGATCCGTAAAACCGATAGGAGTTTTGGATCTATTGCAAGAGACGCCTTTTTTTGGTTAAGATAAAAATATTAGCGAAAAAACATTGATTGAAAAAGCAAGCGCCGGGAAAGAGAAATTGTAAATCAAACAGTTTTAAGCGATGTGCTGCGTGAGATGTTTCTCAAAACATAGCTCTGTGATTTTCCTTGTGGGTTTCTCAAAGATCATTTTTCAAAATATTTGTCAAAATCGTTTCGATGATCATGACGCATGCACGCAAAAAGTGTTCATCTTCTGCTTGAAAACGGTCGTATTTTGGAGAATCGATGTCCAATACCGCAAATACTTCGTCATGGATGATGATCGGCAGGACGATTTCAGAATTGCTGGCGCTGTCGCAGGCGATATGTCCTTTGAAAGCATGCACATTGGCGATCCTTTGTACTTTGCGTTTGGCATAGGCGCTGCCGCAGACGCCTTTGCCTTTTGCGATCTTGACACAGGCGGGCTTTCCTTGAAAGGCACTTAACTGCAAAGCGCCGTTTTTTACAATGTAGAAGCCGACCCAGTTGATGTCTTCCAGCACCTCGTTGAGAAAGGCGCTGGTATTGGCAAACAGCGAAACGACATCGTCGATCTCTTCACACAGTGCTTGCAACTGCCGGCACAGGCGCGTATCTTTATCGGATTGATGGATCATGGTATTCCTCCTAGCTTGTTATTGATCAGATGGCATTTTATTTGATTCGGTAGTTGATCATGAATAAAAAGGATAGTCGAAAAATGACCAAACACACTGCGGCGAATGAAACCGATCAGCTGCTTTCTATGCATCTATTGGTCAGTGTCCATCCTTTTCTATTGTTATCATAACAGATAATCGTAAGAATAAACAGAGGGGCGATCACAAATCAGCAGCAGGCTGTTATAAAAAAGGGAACAAAAAGTTCCCGCTGTTTGTGTTTTGGGCATTTGACTGTTAGCAGCATATGCCTGCTATGCCTATAAATTTTCCGCTTTTTTAGAAAACTTTGTATAGATCTTGGAAATGGCCGGCGCTTTTTCAGCGGTTGGATGGTACCAGCCTTGCTTTACCATCGCATCATATACATCGCGCTGTACGCTTGAGATCTTGTCATACAATTTTTTTGCTTGTGTGTATAATTCCGGGGTTCCGGCCTCCTGCGTCAATAGATTGAATTCTGATTTCAGATGCTTGAGTGTTCCCAGCATTTCGCTGATGACTGCCTGCTCACAGTATCCGTTGTTTTGTTCCTTTGCCATTTAGTTTACCTCCTCGATGATGGAAAGCATCGTCTGATAAAGCTGTTTGATGTCTTTCATCACTTTTTTGTGTGTGGTCTTTAATTCCGGGGTTGTCAGTAAGGCGCTTTCTTCTTCAAAACGCTTCAGACAGGTGAAGGTCTGATTTAGGAGATCTTCCAGATATAAGCAGTCTTTCGGTGTTAATAGTGTAATATTCATTGTGCGTTCGCTCCTTTCAATTACAGTTTGTCCAGCCATGAAATTCCTATACATGAAATCTGTTATCTGCCGCAAAAGTCTGCTATAATATAAAAACGAGCGAGGTGAACGGCATGCTGAAAGAAAAAGACTATGTATATATTCAAAGCTATAAGCATGACGGCAGTTTGCATCGGACATGGATCAAGGGCTTTGTGATCGAAGTAAGCAAAGAACGGATCGTCGCCGTAACCGATCGTGCCTGTGTAGTGGAAAGCGATGGCCGCAGATGGATCACCCGAGAACCGGCAATCTGCTTTTTTTATCCGAATCAGTGGTTTAATGTGATCAGCATGATCCGCAAGACCGGTATCCATTATTATTGCAATTTGGCTTCCCCCAGCATTTATGATGGAGAAGCGATCAAGAATATCGACTATGATCTGGATGTGAAAGTACATCCGGACGGCAGTTACTTGATCTTAGATGAAGATGAGTATGCCCAGCATGGAGCGGAAATGGGATACAGCGAGCAATTAAAGCGGGCGATCGGGCTGGAAATGGAGAAATTGATCAAAAAAATCGAACGGCGTGAAAGTCCGTTTGATGAAAAAGAGATCGAACAGTTATACCGGCGTTATCAGTATTTATCGAAACATAACGGAAAATAGAAGAAGTAAAAGGCGTAATTTGCATAAAAAGCGAAAAAAATAAAAAAAGGGATTGACATAAGGGGAAGGAATTTGATATTATAAGCGAGCACCGAAAAGGGGTGCGAGAAGTCGGTCTTTG
>NBJMC04201__coassemble_1792_pt1 | contig 10606 bp, 9 predicted proteins | sample NBJMC04201__metabat2_high_PE_025 | metagenome-assembled genome bin NBJMC04201 | reverse complement strand
TAAAAAATTTTTCAAAAAATTAAAAGAACTGCTCTTAATGACTAATTTACTGGTCACTAAAAGCAGTTATTTCTTACAATTCATTCATTTATATTGAGAGTGATATTTCACACTGTTATAATATGCATCAGTCAGATAAATTTTGAAGTTGTCTAGATAATAAGTGTTCCGTGCATATGATTAACAGAATCGAGATTGGAGTTTATAAAAATGAAACGAAAGCTTGATTTATATCAAGTTCGATTTGATTCCTCAGTAAATATTTTTGAAACATTATTTAAGACTGTATTGTCTGGAACATTGTAAAAATACAAATTTCCTATAAATACGCTCCAAACACTCATTTTTTCATTTTACAACCAAAATTTCAATTAACTAATTTACTTTTTTATGCTTTTGTTTTTCATGCTTTTTGTAACTAATTGATTGAAATTTCTATATCATTTCGTTTTAACCTTAATTAAGACTTACAAACTGAGAGTTATATATGTTTAATAGGGTGTCTAATAACAGTTTTCCACTTCTCTGGAGCAACTTTCCTTGCATCCGACATATAGATTTCGTGATGGAATCTATTTTCGGTTATATCATTTACATATCCGTTTTCTTGCAAGTAGTTATCCATTAAAGCAACAGTTGCTGGTTCCTCATCAAATGCTCCTATGTGCATAATCTGAACACACAATCCCTCATCAATGGTCAAAAATTCAGCAGACGAACAATCTAACTTTTTCTTCTTTGCTGCCGTTTCTACTGCCCAGTCAAAATCCTTTTTGGTTACAAAATCAGGCAAACGAATAACAGAAATCCAATTAAAAGTATCTTTATTGCTGTAATCAACACCTTTTACATTATCTTGCCACCAAAAGCCCTCAAGCGGTGGTACTACATACTCAAAAAATCCCTCTATTTTGTAATCGGTCTTATAGCTCATTTTCAAAGTATATGCGACCGCATATAACACACTAATTGCCTGCTGGTATGCTCCACCCTCCTCATTTGGGTTTCCTTTTCCCCGAACAGCAATATAATTCATTTTCGGAACATTTACGATTTGTGGTTTATTTTTAGGCATATAAAACTCTTTATATTCTTTTTTGAAATCAAATGCCATAGTCTCTGTCTCCTTTACAACTTCCAATTTGTCGATCAAGTCACTACGTAATTTTTTGATGAATAAGGCATCGCATAAATTAAAATTGCGGTGTTTTTATTGTATAAACATAAGAAAAAGAGGGCTCTACAATCACTTGTAAAAATCTCAAATTTTGCCATAACTTGTAAATCACTTTTCACAATCCCATTTGTATCAGTGACTCATTTTTAACTCTCTTATATCAAAACCACTTAGTGAAAAACTCGTGGCGGCAATACCTTTATTTATCGCGTTTTTTAACATGTCTAAACCGTTTCTCCCTACTCCCATTCTATGATACATGCCGGTTTCATTTAGTCAAAAAGAGCTGCACGCTCAACTTCATGATTTGGTCCATCTTTGTTTTCAGATCATATTCACCATAATGAATCGTCCAATCAAACAACACTCCTCTGGCACAAAGAAACAGGTACTCCCTGATTTCTTCCGCACTGCTACTGGAAACAAGCAAGCCTCTTCGCTGGTATTTTTCAATAATAGACTGCAAATGCAGCTCAAATTCAATATTATCTTTTAAGAAACGGCGGTTGGCCGGATTCGTCAGCATCGAAGCAAATTCAATTCCGGGATCCTCATTCAATTTACGGTAGCGATCAAAATATTTTTGAAAAAACACTTCCGGATCATCTTTTCCTTCCTGCATCTGTTCCAGTTCCGCAAAATAATCCTCCGCATTGACAAACAACTCCAGATACAGCTCCAATTTAGAAGGATAATAGTGATAAAAGGTGCCGATCCCCACTTTTGCCTGTTTGGCAATTTCATTTACAGAAACCGCTTCATAGCCATGGTGCTGAAATAGACGCACCCCTGCTTCATAGATTCTCTTTTTGGTTTTTTGAGCTTGCAGCGCACGTTTTGTCTGTTTCTTTTCCATTTTATCACTCACCTGCTGTTATCTTATCATAATTCCCTGAAAATGGGTAGTATCGGCATTAACCGTTATGCTTCAGCCACTCGAGTGCAATCTGTGCATACAGAGCAGTTCCTTTATACATGATCGTTTCATTAAACAGGATATTGGGGTTATGATGTGCGTAGTGATAACCTTCTTCCGCAGTTCCTCCACCCAGCATCACATAGCAGGTAGGCACCGCCTGAGAGAGCACACTGATATCGTCTGACCCGCTCATCGGATCAGCCATTTCATATACCGGTTCATCAAATAAAGCATTAGCATACCGCATGACATCGGCAGTCAGATCCGGCGCGTTATAGACACTGGGAATACCATGCAGAAAAGCGACTTCTCCCTGTCCGTTAAACATCTGCGCGCTGTTTGTTACGATGCTTGTAATACGTTCTTTGAAATACGTGCGGGTCGTTTCCATCGTCGTGCGAAGCGTTCCGCGCATACGTACAGAATCGGCAATGACATTCCCTGCTTCCCCGCCGTTGATGCTGCCAATCGTCAGCACTGCCTGCTGAGCAGGGTCCAACTCTCTGGCAATCAGATTTTGCAGACCTTGATAAATATGCATGGCAATATTGATCGGATCGACGCCGTTTTGCGGCTGAGAGCCATGTGTCCCTTTTCCTTGGATCATGATTTCCACATTATCACAGGATGACATTAAAGGTCCTTTTCTGGTATGAATGGTACCGCTTGGATAAGCGCCTGACATCACATGCATGGAAAATACCACATCTACTTTCGGATTTTCTAATACACCGGCCGCAAGCATTTTATCTGCACCGCTGATCCCTTGTGGCGAAGTCCCTTCTTCATCCGGCTGAAACATCAGTTTGACACAGCCGTTTAATTCAGATTCATGCTGCTTCAATAATTTAGCGGCGCCCAGCAACATCGCCGTATGCAGATCATGTCCGCATGCATGGGCATTCCCATTGGTTGCACAAAATGGCAGATCAGTCGTTTCTGTCAATGGCAGTGCATCCATATCCGCTCTTAACAAAATGGTTTTACCGTTTGTCTTGCCAACGGTTGCCACGATGCCTGATTCACACAGATAAACAGGTTCATAGCCGTAAGACTGTAATTCCTTCATGACAAAAGCACAAGTTTTCGTCAATTCATAACCGCACTCTGGATGTGCATGCAGATAACGGCGATTTGCGATCAACTCCGGTTCTAATGCTTTGGCTTCCTTTACTAACTGATTCATAATGATCTCCCTTCCGCAAAGTTTACTTTTTCTAAAAGAAATAGGCTTGACGCGCTTTCTTTCTCATGTTAGAATGCATTCATAGAACATATTCTATGAACTAATTCTATTAAAACCGAATTACTTTGTCAAGCATCGAAATGATCATTAGATGCTCGGTTTTGAGTAGGATCAGACTAGGATCAGTTGAGAGGAGAGAAATCATGATGAAAAAGCGCGGACTTAAAATGCCGACTGCATTTACTGTTCTCATTGCCTTGATCTTCGTTGTAGGGATCATTACTTGGTTCATACCGGAAGTGAAAAGCGCAAGCATCGCGGATATGCTGGGAGCACCGGTTGCCGGATTTGAAAGTGCTTTGGGTGTTTCCCTGTTTGTTTTGGTATTAGGTGGATTCTTGGGAATCGTGATGAAGACAGGCGCCCTGAATGCGGCGATCACGACCGTCATCTTAAAATTAAACGGAAAGGAATTGTATATGATTCCGATCCTGATGTTTTTGATCTCGCTGGGCGGTACTACGTATGGCATGGCAGAAGAAACCATTGCTTTCTATGCCTTGGTAACGGCAACGATGGTAGCGGCCGGATTTGATTCGCTGACTGCTGCCGCAACGATTTTGCTTGGTTCTACTACCGGCGTCTTAGGATCTACCGTGAATCCGTTTGTCGTTTCATCCAGTGTGTCGGCATTGGTGGAATCCGGTATCGTGATCGATCAGACGATCATTATTGCGGTCGGAGCGATTTCCTGGCTGATCACTTATGTCATTGCGGCATGCTATGTGCTTCGCTATGCGAAAAAAGTAAAAGCGAATAAAGCCGCAACTTTATTGACGAAAGCTGAGCAGGAAGCGGTAGTGGAAGAATATGGGGTAGAAAAAACGGCAGAAGTCGTATTCAGCGGTAAGCAGAAACTGGTCATGCTGCTGTTTGCCTTCTCCTTTGTCGTCATGATCATCGGTATGATTCCATGGCCGAATTTCGGTATTACCTTCTTTGATGGCTGGTCTTCTTATTTGACCGGCAATCCTTTGGGCTTATGGTATTTTAGCGATCTGTCCACTTGGTTTTTGATCATGTCGGTTGTGATCGGTCTGGTTTATGGACTAAAAGAAAAAGAGATCGTTTCTTCTTTCTTGAGCGGTGCCGCTGATTTGATCAGTGTAGCCATGGTCATTGCGGTATCACGCGGTATCTCGGTCATCATGTCTACGACCGGATTAGACGGTTATATTTTAGAGGCTGCTTCCAACGCGCTTGCAGGCACGTCTTCGATCTTATTTACAGCAGCTACTTATCTCGTATATATCGTACTTTCGTTCTTGATTCCGTCTTCTTCCGGTATGGCGACTGTATCTATGCCGATCATTGGTCCATTGACGCAGTCATTAAATCTATCCCCTGAAATTACGATCTGTATCTTAAGCGGAGCCGTTGCATTGGTCAATGCGATTTCTCCTACCAGTGGCGTTACGATGGGCGGTATTGCCATCTCCCGTGTGGAATTTGGCACATGGCTGAAATTCGTATGGAAGATCTTCCTCATTTTGGTCATCGTTCATATCGCCATCTTGTCTGCGGCAATGGCCATTCTTTAAGCAGCCGTCCTCTAGGTGATGTATCCCCATGCATCACCTTTTTTCATGTCTTACACAAAGCATTCTAAAAAGTAACGTGCAGCATTTCTTTGATCTTTTCATCATCTTCTGCACGTAATTCCCGTAGCGATCCCAATGCTCATTTCATTACGCTCGCTGCCATACCTAGTGGAAGCTCTCCTCTTAATACATCAATATCTTTTGGCTGTTTCTGTGCCTTTTCTTCATTGTCATCTTTTAATGCCTCATCTAATCCGACCAGCGTATCCACGATGACACTGCTTGTCCCTGCTACTACTCCTTTTGCCTATGATCCCTATCCATAAGATATCTTTGAAACGAAGCCGATCAGTAATTGATATAGGTTTATTTTTTGTATATTTGAACGAAAAAAGCGACATTTTTTGTACCATTATTTTGTTGTAAGCCTCCCTTTTTCTTTAGTAAAATGAAAATACAAGGAGGACAATGCAACTATGATCATGAAAAAAATGAAGACGACGGCGCGCATGTATGAAGTCGGCGCACTGGCAATCGTGCGTGCGGAAACACTGGAGCGTGCCTGTGAAATTGCCGATGGCTGTATCAAGGGCGGCGTGCCGGTCATGGAAATGAGCTATACCTTAAATAATGCCGGTACGATCATTGAAGGATTGAAACAGAAATACGGTGATGCGCTTTGTGTAGGTGCAGGGACGGTGCTGGATCGGGAAACGGCGCGGCATGCGATCTTGCACGGCGCACAGTTCATCATCGCTCCTAATTTTGACAAAGGTGTCGCGGAAATGTGCAATCGCTATCAGATTCCTTATGCACCGAGCTGTACGACATTGAGCGAAGCGATCGAAGGGCTGAGCAGCGGAGCGGCTTTCATCAAAGCCTTCCCCATCTCCGATTTCTATGGTCCAAAGCTGGTAAAGGTATTCAAAACACCGATTCCTGATATGCCGATTCTCGCATCCGGCGGCATCCATTTGGATAATCTGCAAAACTGGCTGGAAAATGGAGTCGATGTCTGTGGATTCGGTGGCTTGCTCACAAAGGGAAGCAGTGATGAGATTGCGGAAAATGCCGCTAAGATCAAAGCGATCATTGCCGCTTATCGTAATCAGTAAACAGTATTTCTTTTCTCAAAACCTCTCTTCTAAAAGAACACACTGTTACAGCTTGTAATAAGCAAACCCATATAAAAAACTCGCCTATGGCAAGATTCTGCAAAGCAATCGCAGACCCTATTCGCCTGATGCGAGTTTTTTCTATTCTGTTTCTATATTCCTATTTCCCCATTCGCGTTCTCCCTTATTTGAAAGTACGCACATGGAAATTTTATTATTTGTGCTCTCGCTTTACAGCGATTCGCAAAGCCATCAGCCAAGCGCAACATCCAATATCATCATCAGCACAAAGCCGAACGCTACACCGACCGTTGCAATGTTGGTGTGCTCTCCATGCTGTGCCTCCGGAATCAATTCCTCTACCACGACATAAATCATCGCCCCGGCCGCAAATGAAAGCAAATATGGCAAGATCGGTACAACAAAGTTGGTGAGCAGGATCGTGAAAGCAGCTGCCAGCGGTTCTACAATGCCCGTCATCATGCCATAGAAAAAGGATTTGCTTTTGGAATGCGATGCACTTTTTAAGGGCATGGAAATGATGGCGCCCTCGGGAAAATTTTGAATGGCGATCCCGATCGTCAAAGCAAACGCTCCCGCTAGTGACAAATTGACATTACCGGCTAAAAAACCGGCAAACACGACGCCCACCGCCATTCCTTCCGGAATGTTATGCAAAGTAACCGCCAATACCAGCATCGTATTCTTTTTCAGATGGGATTTCACCCCTTCCGGCTGATTACTATCTAAATGCAAATGCGGGATCACACTGTCTAATAAGAGCAGAAATCCCATACCGGCAAGAAAACCGACTGCCGCAGGTACAAACGACCATTTTTCTAAATGTGCAGAGGCATCCAAAGAAGGAATCAGCAGCGACCAAACACTGGCAGCGACCATGACCCCTGATGCAAAGCCAAGCAAGATCTTCTGCACCCATTCTTTCATCTCATTGCGCATAAAAAAGACCATGGCACTGCCTAGTGTCGTGCCGACAAAAGGAATCGACAAACCGATGACCACACTTGTAAATTCAGACATGTCATCACTCCTTTCCATATCAGTATTCGTTGTTATGGCTATTATATACAGAACCAAAGAAAAAGAAAAGAGCCTTGCTTCTTATGTTATAATAGTAAAAACGTATGAAAATAGGAGAAACATATGAAAAGCAGGAAAGAGACAACAGCTTTATTGCATGCACGCAGTCACTTGAAATATATTTTGATCTTAGAGGGATCGATCGTCGGTCTGCTGGCAGGGATCGTCAGCATCATTTATCGAATCTTATTAGGAAAAAGTGAATCATTTGTATATCAGATCGCAAAGTTGGTAAAAGAGGATGGAATCTATCTGATCGCGCTGTTCTTATTTTTATTTGTTTTAGGCTTTATTATTTCACAAACATTAAAAAAAGAACCCTTTATCAGCGGTAGCGGGATCCCACAAGTAGAAGCAGAAGTGCAAAATCAAATCGATCAGTGCTGGTATCGCGTGCTGATCGCCAAGATCATCGGCGGTACATGTGCTGTGCTGGGCGGCTTGTCATTAGGACGAGAAGGGCCGAGCATTCAGTTAGGTGCAATGTGTGGAAAAGGCTTTTCTAAGGTCTTTCGGCGCATCAAGGTCGAGCAGCGTTATTTGATCACATGCGGTGCGGCCGCCGGTTTATCTGCGGCCTTTAACGCTCCCTTAGCAGGAATCTTGTTTGCACTGGAGGAAATCCACAAAAACTTTTCGATGTCCGCTATCGTTTCGGTCATGTGTGCTTCGATCATGGGTGATTTTCTATCACAGTACGTATTTGGATTGGAACCGGCATTGGCCTTTCAAGTAGAAGCGGTACTGCCGCTTTCCTGTTATGGGTTGATCATCGTGCTCGGTATAGTATGCGGCGTTTTAGGAGCTGGCTATAATGCGGCCATTTTACAAGGGCAGCGTCTCTATGAGATAATCCCCTTTCTGAAATCACATCAACGTGTTTATATCCCGCTGCTCTTATCCGGATTCCTGTTTTTCGTATTTCCGGAGGTGCTTTGCGGCGGACATCATATGACCTCACTGTTGGATGAGTCAATGCTGTTATCTTCTCTGTTTTTCCTGCTCATCGTTAAATTTTTGTTTTCTTTGTGCAGCTTCGCTTCCGGTGCGCCGGGCGGCATCTTTTTTCCTTTGCTGGTGCTGGGCTGTTATATCGGCGCTATTTTCGGTAAGATCTCTTTATCGGTATGGATGATCGATCCGATTTATTTCACTAATTTCGTCATCATTGCAATGGCCGGCTTTTTTGCGGGTATCGTAAGAGCACCGATTACCGGCATCGTACTGATTGCGGAAATGACCGGCTCTCTGCATCATTTACTATCATTGGCGCTTGTTTCTATCGTTGCCTACGTAACGGCTCATTTTATGAAAAGCAAGCCGATCTATGAAAGTCTGCTCGATCGGCTGTTACGCCGTCAGGGAGTGGATTTAGAGCATGGAAGCGAACAGAAGCGTCTGGTAGAAGTAGTCGTAGAAATCGGTTCCGTCATTGAAAACCGGCAGGTCAAAGACATTGCATGGCCTTCTAAATGCTTATTGGTAGGTATCCATAGGGGCGCAGAGGAAGTATTGCCGAAAGGCACAACCACGATCAACAGCGGCGATACGATCATTGCCTTATTAGAAATTCCCGGTGCTACTATGGCAGAAGCGGAACTGGAAGAACTATGCAAGTCCGGCTGATTGTTTCAGATCTGAAAGCACTCTGTCATTTATCGTATTACGCTTAAAAAACAGGAAGGAAGGAAATAAATGCGAGAAGTCATTTTATATGTTTGTCAAAGTTTAGATGGTTATATCAGCGATGAAGCGGAAAAGATGGACTGGATGTATGGAGATGATCCGACCTTGCCGGATCTGAATTATGACACTTTCATTGAAAACGTAGATACAGTCTTGATGGGGAAACGTACTTATGACATCATTTGTCAATTATCCGATGAATGGCCTTATGCCAAGCAGCACGCCTATGTGTTTACCCACCAAACAAATCTGAAGCAGGAAGGTATTACCTTTCTTGCGCAGCCAATCAAAGATGTGATCGATACACTTAAAAAGCAAGAGGGAAAACAAATTTGGATCTGCGGCGGCGCATCGCTGATCCAGCAGTGTGTCGAAAAAGATCTCATTGACACATATGAACTCTTTATGATCCCGGTTATACTTGGAAAAGGCATTCCGCTGTTTTCTTCCTGCCCTTTGAAACGTTTGAAACTTCGCACATGTCAGGCAAAAAACGGCATCGTCCGCTTATCTTATCGCCGCCATTCATACGATGCTGCGTAAAGCAGAAAGAAGCTTTCCCGCCAGTGGTCCATTTGAATTTTCCTTTTCGATTATGTTATGATTAAATTATAAAGGAGTGGTAGGTATGCAAGCCTATGATAAGACTAAGTATCGTTTCGCCCATGCCATCATTGAAGTGATGAAACATGAACCACTTGAAAAAATCACCGTAAAGGATATTGTGAAAAAGGCCGGTCTTACCCGGCAGACCTTTTACCGCTACTTCAAAGACAAATATGATCTGGTAAACTGGTATTTTGATGTACTGGCACAGAAATCTTTCAAACAGATGGGTGTGCAGTGCACCTTACAGGAGGGACTGGAAAAACAGTTTACTTTTATCAAGGAAGAAAAACTGTTTTTTACCCAAGCTTTCCTCTATGGTAAACAAAACTCTCTGTTTAATTATGCCTATGACTGTATTCTGCATTTTTATGAAGGAATCATCGTTAAAAAAAGCGGACAGCCACTGGACGGTAATCTACGATTTTTGCTTCGTATGTACTGTCATGCCAGCATCTATATGACGGCGGAATGGGTACGCAGCGGGATGAGGATGTCCTGCAAGGAGCTCAGTTCCCTGCTGATCGAGGCTTTGCCAACGGCGTTGGCAGCGATATTGCTGGAAGGATGATCATTTAGAAAAGGCGCATGCGCGTCTTTTTTATCAAGCTCCGCATTTTATTTGACTTATATAAGGAGAACATCTGTTTATCACTGTACCAAGCGACTTTTACAACGATACGAAAGAGCACGCATGCTCTTTTGATCAAGCAGAAATCCTTTTCAGATAGTGCATTTTGGGTGTTTCTCATTATTTTATAAAATAAACAAAAATATATTGACAATAAAAAAAGAACATGGTAATATAACAAAGCATTCGATGACAAGGGCCTGTAGCTCAGGTGGTTAGAGCGCACCCCTGATAAGGGTGAGGTCGTTGGTTCAAGTCCATTCAGGCCCACCATCATCGAATTTGACATACATGGGGTTATAGCTCAGCTGGGAGAGCACCTGTTTTGCACGCAGGGGGTCAGGGGTTCGAATCCCCTTAGCTCCACCATTTATTTGATCAAGCGCATAGTATCTGATTCCTATGCGCTTTTTTTGATGTTTTTACGAACTTTTGGCAAAGAGTTCGAGAGCGAAAAAAGGAGGTGAAAAGATGAAAATTGATGAAAAAGAGATCTATCTGAATCTACATAGATTAAGAAAAGCATACGGCTATACACAGAAGGAGTTTGCTGGTCTAGTAGGGATTAGCGACAGCATAGTGCG
>NBJMC04201__coassemble_1471_pt1 | contig 12384 bp, 16 predicted proteins | sample NBJMC04201__metabat2_high_PE_025 | metagenome-assembled genome bin NBJMC04201 | reverse complement strand
GTGCTTATATAAGCATCATGCGAAATATGACTTCTTTCTATGGAGGATTTTATGTCTGGTAAAAAACAAATCTTGCTTCTTTTCATCCTGCTGCTCACCCTTTGTGCCTGTAAACCAAAACCGCTTTCTTATGAAATTACTTTCCAGAAAGAAGAAGCGCTTGAACAAGTGTTTGATGAACTGGCATTTAGCGAAGACCGCAACGAGCTGGTAGTCCATGGCTTTTTCAACAATACATTGTATTTCAGTAAATGGCATGATGATGCTTCCATGATCGGTCAGACCAAGTTAGTCTGGAAATATGACTTTGATACACAAGAATATGCAGAAGTACTCACCCTCAAAGACCATTTGCGTGTGCAAGATCTGGTAGAGTTGGAAGATGGCACGATCCTTTATACAGCGGTAAAGTCCGGTGAGATCGACTACCTCACTCCTTACACTGTCGAAATTCATTTCGTTGAAAAGGGAAAAGACAATACTTTACGAAGCGGCCTTACATGGAACTATATCGGCACCCCAATGATCTACATGAATCAAAACGGCTGTCATTTGAATCTATTTACGATGACAGATTACAACGAAGACTATACAACCTTTTTAGAATGCTATCATCTGTATCGCTTCCGCAATCACAAACTCGAATTGGTGGAATATGGCGCTTATCAGGTAAACAACAATTCAATTACACCGAATCAGGGAGATCGCTTCTGGTCTAATCTTGGAACAATGGCAGTCAATCATGATCAGTTATTCTATCTGATCAAACATGATGATACGATTGCGCTCAACTATGGAAAAATAAAGATGAATACGTTACCTTTGGACTTTTCGCCAAACGGCATGTATGAGGCAACCGATGATTATTTTATAACTACTGATAATCTAATGAAAAATGTTACCTATCGGCTATCTGATATGGAAAAGTTATATTTCCCTGAACTGGATGGCTGCTGCAACGGTGATCTGGTCGCTTTCGATAACGGCCTGCTCGCTGTCAAAAATGATGACAATGACATTTTCCGTTATTATTTCTTGAAAGATGATCGTTTGACACCGATACAGACAGATTTCCCACAAGATACACGCTACCATATTTTGCACGATCATGCGCATATGATCATTCATACATACAATAATCATACATTCTATCGGATCTCTTTGACAAACTGATCTTTTCGTTCATCTCTAGCCATGTCCTTACATGGATAAAACCTTTCACATCATAGATATTGCCGAAGAATCGCGCCTCCATAAGCAAAAGCACTCTGCACACATTGATAGGGCAGAATGCTTTTTTCATTAGTGATTGGCAACACGGATACGGTTGATCGCTTTTTCCAGCGCAACCTCCGCTCGCCTGATATTGGTTGCGGAATCTTTTTTCTCCAAGCGTTTCAATGCTCTTTCCTTCGCTGCTTCGGCGCGTTTCAGATCGATTTCTTTCTCACCTTCGATCGCATCGGTCAAGATGTTCACTTGATCGCGATGCAGATGCAGCATACCGCCCGCTACCGCATAATGCTTGTAATCGCCGTCACGCTTTAATGACAGTTTGCTTGTCGCAAGCATGGCAACGACCGGCATATGGCTTGGCAACAGTGTCATTTCACCCTCCACTGTCGTAGCGTGGATCGCTTCACATTCCCCTTCCAGATAAAGTCCGGTCGGTGTAATGATCTTTACCGCAAGCATATTATTCACCTAGCGCTTTCGCTTTTTCCACAACTTCTTCGATCGTACCGGCGAACATGAACGCCTGCTCCGGCAGATCATCATATTTGCCGTCTAAAATTTCATTGAAACTGCGAATGGTATCCGCTAACGGCACATAGCGGCCGTTCATGCCGGTAAACGCCTCCGCCACATTAAACGGCTGCGACAAGAAGTTACGCACACGTCTTGCACGGTTTACCACTTTCTTGTCTTCTTCGCTCAATTCGTCCATACCTAAGATGGCGATGATATCCTGTAATTCTTTATACCGCTGCAACAGCTGCTGCACACCGCGGGCTGCGCGATAGTGTTCTTCTCCCACTACCAGCGGATCTAAGATACGGGAGCTGGATTCCAGCGGATCCACTGCCGGATAAATGCCCAATGCGGCGATACCGCGATCCAATACCGTTTTGGCATCCAAATGCGTAAAGGCAGTTGCCGGCGCCGGGTCTGTCAAGTCATCGGCAGGTACATAAACCGCCTGTACCGAAGTGATAGAGCCATCCTTGGTAGAAGTAATGCGTTCCTGTAACTGTCCCATTTCCGTCGCCAATGTCGGCTGATAGCCTACGGCGCTTGGCATACGGCCAAGTAAGGCGCTTACTTCTGATCCGGCCTGGGTAAAACGGAAGATATTGTCAATAAACAGCAGCACATCCTGATGTTCGACATCACGGAAATATTCTGCCATCGTCAAGCCTGATAACCCAACGCGCATTCTGGCACCCGGAGATTCATTCATCTGTCCATATACCAAGACCGTCTTGTCTAAGACGCCGCTGTCTTTCATTTCATGATACATATCGTTTCCTTCACGCGTTCTTTCACCGACACCGGTAACGACTGATTTACCGCCATGCTCTTTGGCGATATTATGGATCAGCTCTTGGATCAATACGGTCTTGCCGACACCGGCACCACCGAACAGACCGATCTTACCGCCCTTTGCATAAGGACAAAGCAGGTCGATGACCTTGATGCCTGTTTCCAGCATTTCCGCGCTTGTCTGCTGTTCGTCAAAAGTCGGTGCAGCACGATGAATCGGCATTCTCGGCGCGTCTGTTACTTCACCTAAGCCATCAATTTCCCGACCCAATACATTAAACATTCTGCCCAGCACTTTATCGCCGACCGGAACACTGATCGCTTTCCCGGTATCAATGGCTTCTAATCCGCGCACCAAGCCATCGGTCGAACCCATTGCGATACATCTGACAAGATCATCGCCGACATGCTGCGCCGCTTCGACGATCAAAGAATCCTTATCTTTCAAAGGAATCTCAATAGCGGAAAGCAGTGCAGGCAATTCATTTTCAAATCGAATATCGACAACCGGTCCGATGACCTGTACGATTTTTCCTGTATTGCTCAATTTGTTCACTCCTTTCATTCAATGGCATTTGCGCCGCCGATAATTTCCGTTATTTCCTGGGTAATAGCGGCCTGTCTTGCCTGATTGAACTGTAATTCCAGTGTTTCTTTCAATTCTTCTGCGTTATCTGTCGCATTTTCCATCGCCATGCGCCGTGATGCCTGCTCGCTTGTTTTCGTCTGTAAATAATAACTGTATAAAAGCGATCTGACATACATCGGCACCAGCGTATTCAAGATCTGATCCCCCGCAGGTTCAAAAATCGTGTCCTGCGTGTCTTTCTTTTCCTGCTCGCCCGCTTCCTTTTCAACCGGCAGCAGTGTAACAAATTCCGGGGTGAATGTAACGGAGTTCACAAAAGAAGTAAAAAGGATCCTGATTTCCGATAATTCGCCATTTTCATAACGCTCCAGCGCTTCATCGGCAATCGTGCACAATTCACTGTAACACTCATCTTCTAAATTGGTCATATTTCCCGCAAGATCATAATCTTTATTGGCGATCCAGCTGCTGCCGCGCGAACCGATCATAAAGATCTCACTGTCTTTCTCCTGTTCCAGCAGACGATAGATATTGGCGTTATAACCGCCGCAAAGTCCCATGTCGCTGGTAAATACGATCAACAGCTTCTTGCCGTTTTCATGTTTACGCAGATAAGGATGATCGCTCGTGTCCAAAGAGCGAAGAATATCCTGTATGCTTTCACGCAGATATTTGGCATATTCACGGTTTTCTTCCATGTATGCCTTTTGCTTCTTCAGCTTGCTTGTGGCGACCAGCTGCATGGCTTTGGTAATTTTCTTTGTGGAATCAACCGAGCGGATACGCGCTTTGATTGCTAACTTACCGGCTGCCATACACTATCCTTCCAGTACTTCATACTGTTTCGCAAATGCTTCCAAAGCCGTTTTGATCTTCGCCTCTAACTCATCATCCAATTTCTGTTTCGCATCGATTTCACTGAAAATATCCGCATGTTCGCGTTCCATATATTTCAACATTTCTTTTTCGTAGTTTCCTACCTGTTTTGCCGCAACCGGCTTTAAGAATTTATTTTTCGCCGCATACAGCGATACGACCTGATGTGATACCGGCATCGGTTCATACTGATTTTGGATCAGCAGCTGGGTCAGGCGTTCACCATGTGCCAATACGCCAGCCGTAGCCGCATCTAAGTCGCTTCCGAATTTCGCAAACGCCTGCATTTCCGCATACTGTGCCAGCTCCAGTTTCAAAGAGCCGGATACCTGCTTCATCGCCTTGATCTGCGCCGCACTGCCGACACGAGATACCGAAAGACCGCTGTCTACCGCCGGACGAATACCGGCATTAAACAATTCGCTCTGCAAGAAGATCTGTCCATCGGTAATGGAAATGACATTGGTCGGAATATAGGCGGAAATATCGCCTGCCTGTGTTTCAATGATCGGCAAGGCCGTCAAGCTGCCTCCGCCCAGTTCATCATTTAATTTCGCCGCGCGCTCCAATAAACGGCTGTGCAGATAGAAGACATCGCCCGGATACGCTTCACGTCCCGGCGGACGTTTCAGAAGCAGCGACATCGTACGGTATGCGACCGCATGTTTGCTGAGATCGTCATAAACGATCAGCACATCTTCGCCCTTTTCCATCCACTCTTCACCGATCGCACAGCCCGCATAAGGCGCAATATACTGCAGCGGCGCCGGTTCACTCGCTGTGGAAGATACGATCGTCGTATATTCCATGGCGCCATAACTACGCAGTTTTTCCACGATCTGTGCAACCGTGCTGGCTTTCTGACCGATTGCCACATAAATACATTTTACATTTTTTCCTTTTTGATTGATGATCGTATCGATCGCAATCGCCGTTTTACCGGTCTGACGATCGCCGATGATCAATTCACGCTGTCCTTTCCCGATCGGGATCATCGAATCAATGATCTTGAGTCCGGTCTGGATCGGCTGAAATACACTCTTTCTCGTCATAACGCCCGGTGCGACACGTTCTACTTCACGATAGCGGTCGCTCTTGATCGCTTCACCGCCATCGATCGCCTGTCCCAACGCGTTTACCACACGTCCCAGCATGCAATCACCGACCGGCACCTCAACGATACGTCCGGTACGCTTGACTTCATCTCCTTCTTTGATGCCGGAATCATCGCCCATCAGCACGGCTCCGACATGTTCTTCCTCCAGGTTCAGCACCATTCCATATACATCGCCCGGAAATAACAGCAGCTCGCCTGCCATCGCATTTTGAAGTCCATAGATTAAAGCGATCCCATCGCCGATCGTAATGACCGTTCCGCTTTCGCCCACATCTAAGTCTTCATCATAGCGCTTGATCTGCTCTTTGATCAGTTTACTGATTTCTTCTGGCCGTAGATTCATATGCGCTCACCTCACTTATCGCTCATTTGCTGACTGCACAGACTCTTTCATTTTGTTTAACCGCATTGCGGCCGAGTTGTCAATCACCAAATCATCTACTTTCACTCTGATGCCTGCCAATAACGATGGATCGACCAGCACCTGCAGTTCCACTGTCTTGGATAACTTTTGTTCCAACAACGCCTTGAGCGCGGCACACTGTTTTTCATCCAGTTCCTGTGCGCTTCTTACAAGCGCCACCGCGATCCGGTATTCTTCGTTGTATGCCTTCACAAAAGCTTTTACGATCTGAAAAAAACTCACAAAACGTCCTTTATCGATCAACAGCTTCATAAAATTCATGAGGCTGTGATCTGTATCGGCACCGTACACTTGCACAAGCAGTTCCTTTTTTTCAGCTTTGGCAACCCTTGGATGATTCAAGATCTTTACGAAATCACCATGTTCCCTAAGCGATGCCGCAATCGCCGTCAGCTGTTCTTTATAAACATCTAAACGCTGTTCCTCTTTGCCTAATGCAAACAGCGCCTGCGCATAAGCGTTCGCGGCTATGCCTGCCATGTATCTTCACCTGCCTGCTCGATGAAGTCTTTTACATATTGTTTATGGGTCGCTTCATCCAGTTCTTTTTCAACGATCTTACCGGCCGCAAGAAAAGCAACTTCCGTGATCTCGTTTTTGATCTGCTTGCGGGCAAGCACTTTTTCCCGTTCAATATCGGCAGCCGCTTTTTCTTTCATCAGATCAGCGCTGCGCCGTGCATCTGCCAAAATTTCCCGCTTTTCTTCATTCGCGTTCTTTTTCGCCGTTTCCATGAGCGCATGCGCTTCCGCTTTCACACTTGCAAGCTGTTCTTCATACTGCTGCTTATATTGTGCGCCTTCTGCTTTCGCCGCTTTCGCCGCATCTAAATCACTCTGGATCACTTCCGAGCGGGCATTGAGATAAACCGTTACCTTATCCCAGAAGAAATGCTTTGCGATAAGTACAATGAGCAATGTGGAAATACAGATCAGAAGCATATCGGTTGGAACCAATCGTAAATAACTATTGATATCAAATACAAAACCATTCATGTCTTATCTGTCCTCCTTCTCTTCTAAAACGCGTGATTATGCCTTTAAGAAGATCAGGATCAATGCGATGATCAAGGAATAGATACCGGTCGTTTCCGCCAATGCGATACCGAGCACCATGATCGAACGAATCTTGCCGGCTGCTTCCGGATTGCGTCCTACCGCTTCTGCACCTTTACTGGCTGCAATACCCTGCCCGATACCAGGCCCTAAACCGGCAATCATTGCGATGCCCGCACCTAACAATGCCATACCACTTACGAACTCTGCATTAAACATAAAAATTTTCCTCCTTCAACTAATCGTCTTTTTATGTAGTTCTGTTTTTACTATTCACCTTCACACACCTGCTCGCTCAAGAAGAAGCTTGCCAGCGTAAAGAAGATATAAGTCTGAATCAGACCTGAGAAAATATCAAAATATGCGTGCAGCAGCGGGGTAAACAGATAACCCAGCGCACCGAACGGCATAAACGATGTCATCATGTAGTAAACAAGCGCCATGATGATCGAGCCTGCCAAAATATTGCCGAACAAACGCAGCGACAGTGAGATCGGCAGAGCCAGTTCGCCGATGATATTTAACGGAGTTAAAAAGAACATCGGTTCTGTCAGTTCTTTCATTCGCGCAAGCAGCCCGCCTTTTCTGATTCCGTTATACTGAATCAGCAGAAACATCATAAGCGCCAGTGTTACATTCACGCTCAGATTTGATGTCGGCGGCTGTAATCCCAACAGTCCCAGCAGATTGCTCATCGCCATCATCATCGTCAGCGTTCCTAAAAACGGCAAATAACGATGTGTTTTTTCTTTCAGGTTATCGCCGATGATGCTCATGCACGTGTTATACAGCATTTCCACCATCAATACGATGCCTTTCGGCGCCTGCGTCGGATCTGCTTTTTCAAACTTTTTGCCCCATATCACAAGCAGCACACACAGAATGACACATAGGCCCAGCCAATTAACAACTGATTGGGGAATCTCAAGGACAAATGAGCCAACTGTGATCACAAAGTCCATTATTCAGCCTCCTTTCTGTGCATCCACACATATAAAAGTATTGCGGCTTTGTGGCAGGAAAAACCCACCAGCATCGCCAATATATCAACGCCTGCATAGGCGCTAATACCAAACACCAATAAATACAGCACATAGCGCTTCGCATATTCCGAGAATGCCGGCAGCTTCAGATCGGTTACGCTGCCATCGATCCGCTCGCTCATCGCAATGATCTTCTGAAAGCCAAGCACCCCGCTTAATGCACCGATCGCCACACCGGCGGGAACGTATTTATATTCCTGTGCAAGCAGCGCCATGGCTGCCATGGCAATCGCCATCAAAAGCCAAGTCAATTGCCGGATTCCGCGGTACATTCGTTTTTCATTCATCTTTCCCGCACTCCTTTACCAGCAGATAAAGATTGCCGATCATCGCATATACAAGCAAGCCGATCAAAAACAAGGGCGATGTATGCAAATGATCATCGGCATAAATACCGATACCAAGCGCAAGCACACAAGAGATCGCCATGCGAAAGGCAAAGCGCAGTGCCTGCTGATAGCCTTTCATCTTATTTCGTACCGAAGATGCGATCGCCGGCATCACCGAGACCGGGTACGATATAGCCCTTTTCATTTAAGTGATCGTCTAAGGCAGCCAGATAGATATCGACATCGGGATGCAGCTCCTCAATGACCTTGACCCCTTCCGGCGCTCCTACCAAACAAATCAGACGAATATCACGCGCACCCTGTTTTTTCACCATGTCGATGGCCGCCGCCGCGCTGCCCCCGGTTGCCAGCATCGGATCCACCACCATCACGATCGAGCGATCCATATCTTTCGGATACTTTTCAAAATAAGGGTGCGGCTGCAGCGTTTCTTCATCGCGATACATACCGATATGTGCAACCTTCACCGTCGGAATCAGATTACAGATTCCATTCACCATGCCAAGTCCCGCCCGCAGGATCGGCACCAGCACGATATCCTTTTCCAGCTCTTTCGTCACACAGCCGCAGACCGGCGTTTCGATCCGCACTTCTTTTGTCGGCAGATCACGGGTAATCTCATAAGCCATTAAACCGCCGATTTCATCAAGATTCTGTCGAAAATCCTTTGTTTTCGTTTCTTTTTTACGCATCTGTGTTAATTTATGCGTAATCAAAGGATGATCCAACACATGTAACATTATCCTCACTCCTTATTGATTTATACAGCACACCCATCTTTTCCCCACTGTATAAATACGATTTCATTATAACAAACTCACCTATGAAATACAAAAGTATTCTTTATGAGTTCCAGTTCATCGGTGAGGAAAATTGCTATGAATCGAGTAGGAGGTAATTGATTAGTTCAATTACCGACCTCTCACACCACCGTACATGCCGTCCGGCATACGGCGGTTCAGATTTATACTAAATATGTTTCAACTGATATTGGTCTAGTAGTGATACTAGGCCTCTTTTCCTTAATATGTTGTTGGTTATAGCTGTTCTTAAAAATGTTGAGGCACATCTCGCATAACTCTTGCGCGTATTCGCCCATGTTTTACATTTCCATTCCTCTAATCCCAACTTCTTTAATGCTCTATATCTTGCCTGTGGTTTCTTCCACTGCTTCCAGATGCACATTCGCAATCGAAATCTTATATTCCTATCGATTTCCTTTGCTTTTATCTTAAAGTATCCGATACGATAGTAGTTTACCCACCCTACAATGAGTTGTTTCAACTTTAATAATCGATAATCCATTGCCACTGACCAGCTCCTGCTTGTCAATTTCCTTATCTTCTCTTTCAGCTTCCGTATCGCTATCTCATGTGGTTTTGCCTTCCATAACTGGGTTCTCTTATCATAGAAAAATCCAAATCCCAGATACTTGATATCATTGGGCTTTGATACCTTGCTCTTTGTCATATTGACTTTTAACCCAAGCTTCTTTTCTATGTATTTTGATACATTTGCCATGACCCTATCCGCTGCTTTTGATGACCCTACCATTATAATACAGTCATCCGCATACCTCGTGAAATGGAGTCCTCTGGCCTCTAATTCTTTGTCCAGTTCGTTGTTACTAGGTTTCCCTCTGTAAGACCTCCCAGGATAAGGTCATACCTCTTTCCCTCCATATATCTGCCACATTTACATGCCATGGTAATCTTTTTCTTCCGCAACTCTATCGGACTTTGTGTTGTTTCGCACACTCATCCTCCATGACCTGCCTGATGTGATTCGTGTTCCTCAGACCGGAGATTTGCCTCCGCCTTCCTTCAGATTCTACCTCACGGTAGACACCCTTGGCTTTGGCTAGTGGTTGGCGGTTGCGATAAACGCCCCCACAGTGGACTTCCACCACCTAGATGTATGCCATGCCTAGCGTACAAACAAAGCAAGTGATGTTTAGCAAATGTTAGACATCACTTGCTTTTTACATATCTAAAAGATATTATGGATAACGCATACCTTGTTCGCTGTAAAAAGTGTAATCATTTTTCTGAAATTCGTTGCATTTTTTGTAATTCTGCGATATACTATATTTGCATTATACTAACGGAGGTGCGTGTATGTATCGAATTGCAATTGAAAAATTGTTAAAATGGAAACAAAACAAACGCCGTAAGCCTTTAATCATCGAAGGTGCACGTCAAGTCGGCAAGACCTGGCTGATGAAAGAATTTGGTAGGCAGGCGTATGCGGACACAGTATATATCAATTTTGACTCCAATTCCAGAATGGCGGAGTTGTTTGCCTCCGACTTGGATACTGACCGTTTGATTATGGGGCTGGAGCTGTATGCAGGTCGCAAAATTGATCCGAACAATGCTCTACTGATTTTTGATGAAGTGCAGGAAGTTCCAAGAGCGTTGGCATCTCTTAAATACTTTTATGAAAATGCACCGCAGTATCACATTGTGTGCGCCGGTTCGCTGCTCGGCATTGCCTTACATCAAGGCACGTCTTTTCCTGTTGGCAAGGTGGATTTCTTAAAACTGTATCCTCTTTCCTTTAAGGAGTTTTTGATGGCAACCGATAAGGAGCGTTTTGCTGAGCTTCTTGATAAGCAAGACTTCGATATGGTTACAAGATTTAAGCAAACGTATATTGATGCCTTGAAATATTACTACTTTGTTGGCGGTATGCCCGAAGCCGTGCAGAGCTTTGCGGAAAATAAAGACTTTAACGAGGTTCGTGAAATTCAAAAACGAATCCTCGCTGCCTATGAACAGGATTTCTCTAAGCACGCTCCAAACGAAATTGTTCCAAGACTTCGCATGTTGTGGAACAGTATTCCTTCCCAACTTGCCAAGGAAAACAAAAAGTTTATCTACGGTCTTGTTCGTGAAGGCGCTCGTGCAAAAGAGTACGAGACTGCTATTATGTGGCTCAGTGATTGTGGTTTGGTTCATAAAGTTAGCCGAGTCAATGCGGCGGGAATCCCTTTACGTGCGTATGAGGACTTGAAAGCATTTAAGCTGTTTGTGGTGGATGTTGGACTCCTTGGCTGTATGGCGGGACTTCGACAGCGCACCTTGCTTGATGGTAACGACCTGCTTGTAGAGTTCAAGGGCGCTCTTACAGAGCAATATGTTTGTCAGCAGCTAAAAACCATCGAAGGCTTGGATGTTTACTATTACACCAACGACAGGGGTTCCTGCGAGGTTGATTTTGTCGTTGATACGGGTGAGCAGATTGTTCCTATTGAAGTAAAAGCAGAAGTAAACCTCAGAGCTAAGAGTTTGAAAACCTATCAAGAAAAATTCTCACCCGAAATTTCTGTTCGTACATCTATGTCGGACTACAAAAAAGAAGAATGGCTCGTTAATCTGCCGCTGTATGCGATAGATCAGATTGACTAGATATAACGGAGAGAACAGTTATGAGCATTAAACAACTATCTTCCGACGGCAAAATTGCTTATTTGATTAAACCAATATAGAAACTCTTACAGGAAGCCGGCGCTCAGTTAGAGCGTTCTGAAATAAAAGCTCGTATTTCTGATTTGGATGACCAAATTGCGGAATTTGCCGAAATTGAAAAGAAATCCAAGAAAACTGGAAACACCTATAAGGAATTTAATTTCAAGTTCAATTTTGCGATTAAAGATTTGTTCTTGATCGGCTTGTTGACGTATACGGATACTTCTCCAATCCGGCAACCTTTTTTACGGTTTCAAAATAGTTTTTCTGCGATTATCTGCCACTTCTAACAGATGAAACGCATCGCCAGCCATTGTAAGATACTGACCGACATTTCGATAATCGTCATTGGGGATCAGCTGTAATTCTGTATCATCTTGTCCGATAATATGCCAATTATATACGGTTCTGCTGTGATTTCTGGCTACGATTATCCTTTTCTTTAATTGTATGCTTTTGATTTCATCATAGGCGATCTTCTTTTCGATCCCTTTACGGGTTATGACAAAGATGCCGTATTCATAAAAATCAATGCGATCCTTCATGCAAAGCAGCGCGAACACAGCTGCGGCAAAGAATACGATGCCCAGCATAATGAGCAAATAACTGCCTGCACCGGCAATTTGTCCCTGCACGCCTGCTAATATACAGAAAAATCCCAATACAGCAAATAAGATCGCACCGGCTAACAGCCACGTCGTATCTCCCTTGCAGGAGGCGATCAAGCCTCCAAAAACCTCGTCATGCACCTGTGTTGTATGAGGTGCTGTCAGCTTTCTTCGATACATGCTACTTCCTCCTGTCTGTCCTGATCGATTTCCGCAATCAAGTTTTCCAAATATTCCTCATGTCCGCTGAAATTACAGATCTTCACGCTTTCCCACTCAGCATCATTTAGAACGTGTTTTTGAGATGA
>NBJMC04201__coassemble_537_pt1 | contig 28672 bp, 27 predicted proteins | sample NBJMC04201__metabat2_high_PE_025 | metagenome-assembled genome bin NBJMC04201 | reverse complement strand
GCGCTTTGCAGTTATCCTAACATGATCAAAAACAAATTAAAAATAAAGGCTGCGGTAACGAATGCAAAAGTATTTATCGAAATACAAAAAGAGCATGGCAGTTTCGCTAACTATATTTGGGCCTTTTCCGATCATAAGGTAATCAAAAATGTGGACGATCAGTTTCATGTTACTTCGGCACTGTCAGATACAGTTTCAAAAGATTTAAGAAAAAGAGGGATGAAATTCGTTGGCTCCATCATCATATATTCTTATTTGCAGGCTATTGGCATGATCGATGACCATGAATTAGGATGTGATTTTTATAAGCGTGACGGTGATGATAAAGGATGAAGGATGACTTGTCATTAAGAACGGATGCGAAACCCTGCATGGATGCCGGATATTGGCTTCCATCATGTGCATAGGAGGGAAATCAAAAGCTTACAGACAATGCGATCTGTAAGCTTTTTACTTTATCAATGATGTTTCGCGCAGGCCTTGTTTAGCGGTGCGTACGTTCATACTTTGCTCTGATTTCCTCCGGCATTTCCTGCGGCTTGATGTTTTTGACCTTTGCTTCTGTATGCTGTGCACATGCCGTGTCATAATACCAGCATTTATAATCAATGAAGTCCATGACATTTTGCAGCTCCTGCATTTTTTCCTGTACTTCTTTTTTACGCTGGTAAAACAGCTCTCTTCTCAGTTCGATCGTTTGATCGCCTTCTTTGCACCAATCAAGGAAGCGTTTGATATCTTCTAGCTGCATGCCTGCTTTTTTCAAACACTCAATGACGGTCAAAGTTTCGATCTGGGCATCACCGAATTTACGGATGCCGGCGGGATCGCGCTTGATCGTTTCCGTAAATAAACCGATCTTGTCATAGTAGCGCAAGGTCGATACCGTTAATTGAAACATATTGGCAACTTCTCCGATGTTATACATAAATAACTTCCTTTCTAAAATTATCAAAACATGCTTGACCTAAAGTTAGGTTTATCCTACATAATTATAGTGTGGCAGATGGTATCTGTCAAGAAAGGGTGATCATATGAGCAATAGGATATGCAAGATCAGTGGTGCTGTTCAAGTAGAAAGCATACGCTTTAGGAACCGTTATGGAATTGATCTTGCCGGCGAATTGTACTATGCCAAAAGTATCGACAGGCAGAAAAAACATGCGGCAATCGTGATCGGCGCCCCATATGGCGGCGTCAAGGAGCAGGGACCAAGCGTATATGCCAATGAACTGGCGCAAAGAGGTTTCGTAGTGATGACGTTTGATCCTTCTTTCAGCGGAGAATCCGGCGGCAGTCCCAGAAATGTGGCAAGTCCTGATCTTTATAGTGAAGATGTCAGCGCCGTAGTAGATTATTTAGGCGTTGAGGTATCGTTTGTGGATCGGGGAAGGATCGGTGCATTAGGTATCTGTGGATCAGGAGGCTTCGTGTTGTCGGCGGCGCAGGCAGATACGCGTATCAAAGCAGTTGTGACTGCTGCTTTATTTGATGTGAGCTATATGAGCAGACTTGGATTAAACGAAAAGCAGCTGCAGGAGGAAAAACAGCGATTGTCTTATCAAAGATGGATTGATTTTCAGCAAGGGGAACCGCAATATTTGCCCATGTACCCGCTGACACCGAGTGAATCGATACCAGAGGAATTAAACGGTATCTGGCGGGAATTTTATTCTTTCTATGGTCTGAAACGCGGTCATCATCCAAATGCGAGAGGCGGCAAGACGACGACCAGTGCGATGGCTTTTTTGAATTATCCGCTTTTACACTATATACAGGAACTTGCGCCAAGAGCGTTATTGTTCATTACCGCAGATCATGCGGAAAGTCGGTTTCTGAGTGAATACTATTATGAGAAAGCGGCTGAACCAAAGGAACTTTATGTGGTTTCAAACTGTAATCATATCGATTTGTATGATGATGTGAAAAAGATTCCTTTTGATAAGATCGAGCAGTTTTTCAAAACACAGCTACATGGACAATGACCAAAAGCAGTGAAGTAGATCAAGTTTGATAAACAGAAAGGATGAGGAAGATGAAAAAACGGATGCTTGCATTTGTTTGCTTCTGCGCGCTGATCGGCGTTGTCGGCTGTGAGAAGCAGGCAAATAAAACAGAAGAGGAAGCAAAGCCAAGTGAACAGGAAACAGCGGATGCGAAAGCGCAAGAGCAGAGTGAAAAAAGTCTGGTTTTGTATTTCAGCGCAACCGGCAATACAGAAGCAGTTGCCCAGACGCTTGCGGAGGCAACGGATAGTGAACTTGTGGAGATCATACCGGAAGTGGCATACAGCGAAGCGGATCTGGACTATGGAAATGATCAGTGCCGTGCCAATCAGGAGCAAAATGATGATGCGGCGCGGCCAGGTATTCAAAATGTTATCAGCATTGATCACTATCAGCGTATTTATCTCGGTTATCCGATCTGGTGGGGCACCAATCCCAAGATCATTTTGACTTTGTTTGATGAAGTTGATTTTGATGGGAAAGAGGTCGCTTTATTCTGCACATCGGGCGGAAGCGGGATCGAGACCAGTGTACGGGAATTAGAAGCGTACCGGGAATCGGTGAACTGGCTTGGCGGACAGCGTTTTTCAGCCGGTGCAGATGCTTCTCAGGTGCGCGCATGGGTGGATAGCCTGCAGTAAGAAAAGACTTGCTGATGAACTTCAAGCAGCGATCAAAGCAATCCCAGAAACTTGTTTGCATGATGCGGTTTGATTCGGCGAAATCTTAGGAAGCAGGTGGTATTTTACCTATTTGTGCTGATATGCGCAAAATAAACGAAATGAAATGATCTGAAATTGACAAGCAGGGGAATTGGGTATATAGTTAGATTGCTAATTATTAGTAAACTAACTAATGAAGGAGGGATGGTAATGGACAAACTGGCCCTGCATACGTTGCTATTTCGGATCACACAGTTACAGAAGGCGCATTTGCGGCCGCGCATGCGTTCTTGTGATCTGACACAGGGACAGCCGAAAGTGCTGCACTATTTGGCAAAGCACGCTCCATGCCGGCAGATCGAAATTGCCCGCAGCTGCAATATCGAGGCGGCAACCGCATCAAAGCTGCTGGACAACATGGAGGCAAAAGGCTTGATTTGCAGAGAAGCGGTACCAAGTGACAAACGCGCGGTGGCGGTCGTGATGAGCGAACAGGGAAAACAGGCGTTCATGAAGTGGCAAAGCCGTTATCGTGAGGTGGAACAGATTGCCTGCCGCGGTTTTGATGAATCGGAAAAAGCACTGCTGTGGAATCTGTTGGAGCGGGTCTATGAAAACCTGCAAGAGGCAGCGGTAGAGGAGGATGCACATGCTTAAAAAACTGTATCCTTATATGAAGCCATATCGCTTATCTTTATGGATCGCGGTACTGTGCGTTTCTCTTGAAACTGTTTTTGAGCTCATTATTCCGATGATGATGGCGGATATGATCGATGTCGGTGTAGCGGCGCGCGATCTTGACTATATGATTTGGAAAGGCATGCAGATGTCGGTATGCGCAATCATTTCTTTGATCTTGGGACTGCTTTACGCTCGATTTGCGGCAGTTGCGGCACAGAGCTTTGGAGCCGATCTGCGTATGGCGGAGTTTGAACAGGTGCAGAACTATCGCTTTTCCAGTTTAGATCGTTTTGAGACCTCTTCTTTGGTTACACGCTTGACCAACGATGTGAATGTGCTGCAAAATGCGATTTCGCAAGGGCTGCGTCCCGGCGTGCGGGCGCCGATGGTGCTGCTTACCGGTTTGAGCGTCGCCTTTATGATGAACGGAGAGTTGGCGCTTGTATTCGTTGTTGCGATTCCGATCTTGGGCGCCGCCTTGTTTATGATCGTGCGCAAGGTCGCGCCGATGTATGAGAAGCTGCAAAAAGCGATCGATCGGGTCAATCTGATCGTACAGGAAAATCTGACGGCGATCCGCGTAGTAAAATCATATGTGCGTGAGGATTTTGAACAGCGAAAATTTGCGGAAGTCAATGAGGATCTGATGAAAGTCAGCCAGCGAACCTTCCATTTTGCACAGATGAATATGCCGGCCTTTCAGTTTGTCATGTATGGAGTCATCATCATGATCTTGTGGTTTGGCGGCAATATCATTGAAGTAGGCGGCATGCAGGTGGGAGAGCTGACCGGATTTTTGAGCTATGTGTTACAGATCCTGAATTCTTTGATGATGCTTTCCGGAGTCTTTCTGCTGCTCATTCGCTCGATTGCTTCCGCAAAGCGAATCGAAGAGGTGCTGGATGAACCGCGTGATGAAAATTCTGCGCTTTGTACCCATGCACGGATCCAAAGCGGTTCGATTGATTTTGAACATGTGTATTTTAAGTACAGTGAGGATGCATTGGAATATGTTTTAAGCGACATCAATCTGCATATCGAGAGCGGACAGACGATTGGGATCATGGGTGGTACCGGATCAGCTAAAAGTACGTTGGTACAGCTCATTCCCCGTCTTTATGACACCAGCAAAGGCACGCTGAAGATCGACGGACGACCGATCGAAACCTATGATCTGTATGAACTGCGTGATCAGATCAGCATGGTCTTACAAAACAACACGTTATTCAGCGGCACGATCAGGGAAAATCTGTGCTGGGGCAACCCACATGCGACACAAGAAGAGCTGGAATGGGCTTGCCGCATTGCCTGTGCCGATGAATTTATCAAACAGAAGCCGAATGGCTATGATGAAGATCTGGGACAGGGCGGCGTGAATGTATCCGGCGGACAGAAGCAGCGGCTCTGTATTGCCAGAGCATTATTAAAGCATCCCAAGGTGCTGATCTTTGATGATTCTACCAGTGCCGTAGACAGTGCGACAGAAAGTACGATCCGCGAAGGACTGGCTTCTTTGAAAGATGTGACGAAGATCATCATTGCCCAACGGGTTACTTCCGTCATGAATGCCGATCAGATCATCATCATGGAAGATGGAACGATTGCCGACAGCGGCACGCATGAGGAACTGTTGGCGCGCAATGCAACGTATCAGTCCTTATATCATTCACAGCAGGAAGGAGTGTTGGAAGATGGCAAGACCGATTTCCGGCGCTAAGCCGAAAGATTTTCGCTATACCTGGAAGCGGCTCATGCACTTCCTCGCATTACAGAAATACCTGCTTTTACTGGTCGGCGTTTTGGTGATCATTTCAGCCGGAGTGGAACTGATCGGCACTTATTTATTAAAGCCGATCATCAATGAGTATATCCTTCCGGCAGATTTATCGGGCCTGCTTGCGGTACTGGGATTTATGGCGCTCATGTATGGAGGCGGAGTAGCGGCGACATACGGCTATACCCAGATCATGGTAAAAGCCGCGCAGAAGATCGTCTGTGAAATCAGAAACGCCCTGTTTGCGAAAATGCAGAAGCTGCCGCTAGTGTTCTTTGACAGCAGCACCCATGGTGATACGATGAGCCGATTTACCAATGATATTGATACTTTGGCAGAAGCGCTGAATAACAGCTTTGCGGTCGTGATCAAAAGCTTTATCCAGATTACAGGAACATTGACGCTGATCGTGCTCTTAAACTGGCAGCTGTCGATCATCGTATTGATCTGTTATCTGTTAATGTTTGCCTATATTTTATACAGCAGCCGCAGAAGCAAATACTATTATCATTTCCAGCAGAAGCACTTAGGTGCGTTAAACGGCTTTGTGGAGGAAATGGTAGAAGGGGCGAAGGTCGTCAAGGTCTTTCATCATGAACGGGAAAATCTGGAGGCCTTTGCCAAGAAAAACAAAGAACTGCGCAATGCGGCAATCGGCGCTTTAACGTATTCCGGCAGTATGGTGCCGATCGTCGTCAGTATCTCTTATGTGAATTATGCGATCGTTGCCGTAGTCGGCGGTTTTATGGCGGTCAAAGGCTGGAGCGATCTGGGTTCACTTGCCAGTTATCTGGTATTTGTGAGACAGCTGGCAATGCCGATCAATCAATTCACGATGCAAAGCAATTTCTTGCTTTCGGCAATGTCCGGGGCAGAGCGTATCTTTGAAGTGCTGGATCAAAAGGATGAAATAGATGAAGGAAAGGTAACACTGGCAAAAGTGAAGCTCCTTGACGATGGTACGATGATAGAATGTAACGAAACGACCGGAAACTGGGCATGGCGTCATCCGCGTGCGCATGGAGTCGAACTGGTGCCGTTAAAAGGAGATGTTCGCTTTGCGGATGTTACTTTCGGCTATCAAAGCAGTCATCCGGTATTGAAGGACATTTCCTTATTTGCCAAGCCGGGCCAAAAAATCGCCTTTGTCGGTGCTACGGGAGCAGGTAAAACGACGATCACCAACTTGATCAACCGCTTCTATGAGATTTCTTCCGGTGTGATCACTTATGATGGCATTGACATCCGTTTGATCGATAAAGCAGATCTGCGCCGCTCTTTGAGCATCGTATTACAGGATACCCATTTATTTACCGGTACGATTGCGGATAATATCCGCTATGGGAATTTAGAAGCAAGCGATGAAGAAGTGATCGCGGCAGCCAAATTAGCCAATGCCCATTCTTTTATCAAGCGTTTGCCAAAGGGGTATGATACGATGATAAACGGTGATGGTGGCAATCTTTCCAGTGGCCAAAGACAGCTGCTGGCGATCGCACGGGCAGCCATTCACAATCCACCGGTATTGATCTTAGATGAAGCGACCAGCTCGATCGATACGCATACGGAGAAATTGATCGAACAGGGCATGGACGCCTTAATGGAAAATCGAACGGTATTTGTGATCGCACATCGTCTTTCAACTGTACGCAACGCCCAGGCGATCATGGTATTGGATCATGGAGAGATCATCGAAAGAGGCACGCATGAGGAACTGTTGGCGCAGAAAGGGGTTTATTATCAGCTTTATACCGGTCAGTTTGAATTAGAATAAAAAACAGATAGAGCATTGTGCTTGAGATGGAATGTTCTGCTGCACAAGATATCATCAAGCGATCGAATAAAAAAACAATTAAAAAGAAGGAGGCTGTTTTATGAAAAACAAATTAGTGGCATATTTTAGTGCAAGTGGTGTAACGGCACATTTGGCGGCTCATCTGGCTGAGGCAGTCGATGCGGATCTGCATGAGATCAAACCGCTTGTGCCTTACAGCGATGCCGATCTCAACTGGAATGATGCGCACAGCCGCAGCAGCGTGGAAATGAAGGATAAGACATCACGTCCTGCCATTGCCAATCATGTGGAACACATGGAAGGATATGATACCATCTATATCGGTTTCCCGATCTGGTGGTACACCGCCCCGACAATCATCAATACCTTTTTAGAGCAGTATGATCTAAACGGTAAAACGATCGTTCCTTTCGCAACATCGGGAGGCAGCGCAATGGGAGCGACCAATCAGGATCTTGCCCCATCGTGTCCCGGAGCGATCTTAAAAGAAGGAAAACGCTGGAATGCAGATGCTTCTTTGACCACATTAAAAAATTGGGCAGAACAGTTATAAAGTGAGGCAGTGAAATGGAATTCAAAGATGTAATAAATAATCGCTATTCTTGCAAGAACTTTGACGGCCGCAAAGTAGAGCGTGCGGCATTACAGGAAATTTTAGAAGCCGCAAGGAAAGCGCCGACTGCGAAAAATTTACAGGAATATCATCTTTATGTCATAGAAAGTGAGGAAGGATTAGCAAAGATCGATCGCTGTACGCCGTGTCGCTATCATGCGGGTACCGTAATCATGGTAACCTATGACAGCACCAATGTCTTTGTCTATCCCGGTGACAAGCGTGATTCCGGTATAGAAGATGCGACCATCGCCGCAACGCATCTCATGCTTGCGGCAGCCGATCAGCAGGTAGACAGCTGCTGGATCAATTACTTCGATCCGCAAGAACTGGCAGAAGTCATGGAGCTGCCAAAACAGGAAGAAGTGCTGATGCTATTAGATCTGGGCTATCATGCGCAGGGAACAGGACCGCTGCCATCTCACAGTGAACGCAGATCGCTGAGGGAAACGGTTACTTATTTGTAGATAAGATGCAGGGATCAAACCACCTGTTTACGATCTTATGAAAGGATCATAAGCAGGTGGTTTTCTATGCGCAAAGCATGCAATTAAGGGAAAGGAAATTGCAGGAAGAAAAAGGTTTCCTTTATTTGTAAGATCAGACTGTTTTTGCGTTTGACATGCTATTTTAAGCTTACGCTACATAGGAAACAAAAACGATGCCACACTATTTAAGAATTTCCTATCGGAAATTTAATAACTGTTAAGATTTCACATTCCCTTTCTGTGATAAAGTAAAGACAGGTGATGATCATGAAAGGTTTATTTTCAATAATCAGTTTTGCTTTAATCAATATCATGGGACTTGTACAGTTCAATATTCCCACTTTGCAGGAAAAACAGGCGGATCATTTGATGATCGTCGCGCACCCGGATGATGAGATTTTGTGGGGCGGTGATGAACTGCGGCGAGAGAACTATGTCGTGGTATGTTTGACAAACGGCGATAACGATGTGCGGCGCAAGGAGTTTTTTTCGGTGATGAAACAAAGTGGGGACAAAGGCATTATCCTCAGTTTTCCCGATAAGGTAGCGGGCAAGCGCAGTGAGTGGAAAAAAGAATATACGCAGATTGAAAAAGAAGTCGAACAGCTGATGAAATCACGTGAATGGAAAAAGATCGTAACGCATAATCCGGATGGAGAATACGGACATAATCATCATAAGATGACAAGCCGCATCGTAACGGATATCGCAGAAGAACTAGGATACCGCAATCTCTATTATTTCAATCATTACACCAAAAAAGATGATCTGAAGAAAAGTGATGAACAGCCGTATATCAGCGAAGCTGGCATTAAGTGGAAAGGAGAAATGATGAAGCTTTATCAATCACAAAGCGCAGTCAATGAGAAACTGAAACATATGTATGGCTATGAAAAGCTGATCCCGCAAAAAGAGTGGAAATAATGTTCCTTAAACTTGCCTGCCGATGATGATTGTATGAACAAAAGAATCGATGCTTCCCGATAAAGGGAGGCATTTTTTAGTTTACCGGACATGTTAAAGCAGGACGATTTGATACTTGCATGAACGTGAGAACAGCGTTATAATGTATATGTAAATAGTAAATAAATTGACTATAAATAAATTGACTAAAAGGAGATGTGTCATGAACAAGGAAGCGAAGAAGAACGCGTATCTGTACTGTAAGTTTCGAGATGAACAGTTTGCCCTTTATGACGCCTATGCGAAAAAACACGGCATCATGATGAAAACGCTGCTTGTGGTAAACGCACTGTTTTATGCAAAGCAGGGGATGACGCAGACACAGCTTTGTCAAAGGACTTTTCAGTCAAAGCAGACGGTCAATCTGATCATGAAAAAGCTGTTGCAGGATGGGCATGTGAGACTGGAAGAAGATGTGCATGATCACCGGCATAAACTGGTCTATATGACAAGCAGCGGACGTACGCATTATGAACAGGTCGTGCGCCATATTACATGGGCGGAAGATACGGCGATGGCGATGCTTGCGCCGGAAGAACAAAGACGATTGATCGATCTATCGCGCACCTTCAGCGAAAATCTTGCCAAGCTGGTATGGCAAAAGGAAGAAAAAGAGTGAAATAAACTTTAGAGAGTACATAGTCGGAAAGGAGAAGGCAGTGTTTTTACATAGATAGATGCCGAAAAAACGAACACGTGGCCTTGTAAGCTGCCAAAAGATAACGATGATCATAAAAACGATAAAAGTAAAAAATGTTTTAACCAAGACCAATCTGCCGGTATCAGATTATGCGGTCAATCCTTATGTGGGATGTACGCATGGCTGCCGGTATTGCTATGCTTCTTTTATGAAGCGATTTACAAAGCATACGGAGCCATGGGGAGAATTTGTAGATGTGAAATACTGGGATGCGATCAAAGATCCTAAGAAGTATGCGGGGAAAGACTTGTTCATCGGCTCCGTTACCGATCCTTATATGCCTTTAGAAGCGACCTATCAAAGAACAAAACATTTTTAGAGGAAATGCAGGGAAGCGGCTGCCGGATCAGTATTGCGACCAAATCCGATCTGGTGGTAAGAGATCTGGAACTGATCAAAACCTTTCCGCATGCCCGTGTTTCCTGGTCGATCAATACACTGGATGAGGCGTTTCATCAAGCGATGGATCGTTCGGTATCAATCGAAAGAAAAATCGCGGCGATGCGAAAATTTCATGAGGCCGGCATTCGTACGACTTGTTTTATCTCACCGATCTTTCCCGGTATTACCGATGTCAAAAGCATTATTCTAAAGTGCAAAGATCACTGTAATCTGATCTGGCTTGAAAACCTGAATTTAAGAGGTGCCTATAAAACGGCGATCCTGCGCTATATTGATGCGCATGCTCCTCATCTATCTGCGCTTTATGCGGAAATCTATCAGCAGGGAAAAAGGACATATTGGGAAAAGCTGAATGAAGAACTGCGCAGCTTTTGTCAAGATCTGGGACTGGACTATGTGCGCAATGATGATTCGATCGAAAGAGGAATCGATGGACCGCCGATCGTGGTAAATTACTTTTATCATGAAGAAATCAGAAAACGATAAACAAAGAGCAGAGGAGGAAAAACAATGGAATTTTATGAAGTAATTGAAAAACGCAGAAGCATTCGTGAATTTGAAGATCGGCCGATCTCCCAGGAAGTGCTGGAGAGAATCCTGAATGCGGGGTTAAAGGCGCCATCTTCCAACCACCAGCGGCAATGGGAGCTGATCGTAATCACGGATCAGGCAAAGATCAGGGAATTGGCACAGATCGTCAAGCCTTATCCTTGTTGCATTGCGGAAGCGAAAACGCCGCAGCAGGAGATGTTCCAGATCGCATATCCAAGACAGCGTACGATGATCGAACAATCTGCCTGCGTCATTCTGCCTTATTTTAAGAACAAGTATGGGTTTGACAGTAAGACGAATGCCTACGCTTTGATGGATCTGGGTGCGGCATGGGCGTTAGTGGAAAATATCCTGCTGGCGGCAACAGCGGAAGGATTAGGTTCGGTGGTGCATATTCCGGTCAAAAAAGAGCCGGAGCAGATCGATGCGTTTGTGGGAGCCAAGAAAGGCTACTGTCTGCCGACGATGATCATGCTGGGCTATGCCATAGAAAATCCCAAACTGCCGACGCAGGTCAAAGCGACAGTGGAAAATAAAGTACATTGGAACAAATGGTAATCCATGCGAAATAAAAACCGGCAGATGCCGGTTTTTCATAACATTAAACATTTTATCACTATCATAATTAAGGAAGGGGCAAAGCAGAATAGGAGAGGGAGGAATTTTATTAAATGTTCATGTCATGTAAGAATCACCGCTTTGCCCCTGTCCTTAAAGCGGCAGATTGCTCTCTTTTACGATATAGAGCGGCCGCTGCTTATTTTCCATATAATCCTTTGTTACATATTTGCCGACGATGCCGATGAAGATCAGCTGGATCCCACTTAGCAGCAATAAGATCGTGACCAATCCGATCGCAAAGCTTGGGGCAAATAGCAGAAAGCCTAGGGAGATGACAGATGCCAGACACAAGGTGATCCCCAATACCATCGCCATATGTACCGGTGCCTCAGAGAAAGATAAGATGCCTTCCATCGCATAGGAGAATAATGATTTCAGGCTCCATTTACTGTTTCCGGCTGCCCGTTCTTCATCTTCAAAGGGAATCCATTTGGTCTTAAAGCCGACAAAGCTGAACAATCCTTTAGAATAGCGGTTGTATTCCTTCATTGATAAGATCGCATTGATCATACAGCGTTTCATCATCCGGAAATCGCCTTCGCCCTCTTTCATCTCGACATCGCTTAAACTGTTGATGACCTGATAAAAGTTGTGAGATACGAATTTGCGCAGTCTGCTGTCATGCGTGCGGGAAATTCTGAGCCCACCGGCACAGTCATAGCCTTCTTCGCTGATCGCCGCATACATATCTTTCAAAAGATAAGGCGGATGTTGTAAATCAGCGTCCATGATGACCGCATAATCGCCATGACAGGCTTTTAATCCCGCATACATGGCCGCTTCTTTTCCGAAATTGCGGGAGAAAGAAACATAAATGCAGTGTTCGTCAATGGCTGACAGCTGTTTGAGCAGCTTCAGCGTATCATCGCTTGATCCGTCATTGACCATGACGATTTCATAGTCCACCGGCATCTGATCCACCTGCTTACAGAGAGCTTCATGAAATAATAAGATGCTTTCTTCTTCATTGTAACATGGTACGATAATGCTTAATAAACTCATACGATCATCTCCTTATGTTCCTTGAATACAAATACTTTGGCGGCGATATAATTAAACAGCAGCACAGCTCCCGATACAAACAGCTTAGAAAGCATGATGGCGATCGGCATCCGTGATAACAGAAATAATAAAACATTTTCCATCAGCAGGGAAAGCACTCTGCTGGTAAAAAAGGAAACGACCTGCCGCGTGAGATTGCCTTTGCTTTGAAAAACGATGCCGCGGTTGGTAACGAAAGCAAATAAAACGGCAAATATCCATGCGATGCTGTTTGATGCGATCAGTTCAATGCCTAAGATCACATGGCATAAATAAAACACGATAAAGTTAATGGCGGTCGTGCAGATGCCAAACCAGACATACAGCAGGGTTTCACGAATTTGTGCTTTTCTCATAACGAATGCGCCTCCATTTCGCAAATAACAATACGCCTAAGGCGGTAAGGGACAGGATCTGTGCAGGAACTTTCAGCGGCGGCTGAAAATGAATCTTCACACGGTGCGTGCCTTTGTCGATCTGACATCCCACAAAACTGAGATTGACCGTTTCGACCGGTACCTTTCTGCCATCGATCCAGATCGTATAACCGTCCTGTAACGGCAATGAAGTGATCAGCCAGCCGTCCTTCTGCATCGTGATCTTCGCTTCATAAACAGCGTTTGTTTCATCATAAGTTTCATCAGTTACTGCCGTTTTGTTCTGCCACATCGTCTGAAAAAGAGCAGTCGGCAGTCGATAGGTTCGGATGTCGCTGAGCTGATAGTTGCCCGAGGAGAAAGTGATCTCTAACTGATCGCTTTGATGGGTGTAAAAGGTAAATTGGGTATGATGATTGGGATAAGTGGCGCCGCTGCCGCTGAGACGGTTACGGATGCCGTTGATCGTTACATCCAGATCGTTATAGTTAGAATGGATCGGTTTGATCTGCATCGTCATGATCAGGATCTCATCTTGCAAAGGGTCCTGCAATGACAAACGCATCGTCTCTTTTTGACGGCTGTTAATATGCAATGTGTTTTGCTTGGCGCTGATCCATTTCCCCTGCCGGCTGATTTCCTGCAAGTTCCATGTTTCCTTTGTCGGCTGTATCTGTGTGGTTTCTATCATGTCTTTGTCAGCAGAAACGACCGGTGTCAGTAAGAGCTGCGCGATCTTGTCAATATCCGACAGTGATGCAAACTGTGTTTGGGAAATGACCTGATCGCTGCCATAAGCAAAGGGCAGCACGTTTTTATTTTCATATAAGGTCAAAGCGCCTTTTTCGGCAATCGGCACATAACCGTAAGGCGGCTTGTTCTCGCTGATCAGATAGCGGGAAGAGCTGAAAGCCAAAAAGAAGGGATTGCCGTTTTCCAAGGTCGATACACGATTGCGTAAGGAAAGGTTGTTGCGCATGACATCATAATAGAAATGATTGTAGGACTGGGCATGGATCGAACTGTAAATAGAAGTTTTGCCAAGCGGTGCCATGCTGAGATTCATCGACTGTGCATTTTCATGGTAGTCGGCGATCTTTGTAAAAGGTGTATGCGCTAGATCCAGCGATGCGATCCATGCTTTTTTCGCTGCCAGTTCTTTGATCCGCGCATAGGAGATCCGCGGTTCTCCCTGATTCGCCTGTACCAAGATGATTGCCATGATCAGCAGATAAGCATAATAGCCCTTTTGTTTGCGATTACCATTAGCCCAAAGAATCACAAAGGCGATCACAAAATCCCAAAATGCCCACAGCATGTTTTTTTGATAAACGATCAGCGCACCGATCAAAAGCAAACAGAGCGTTTGCTTGGCAGAAAGCGATTCATGACGATCCAGCCATTTACATGTTAATAAGATCAAAAACGGAAGCAGAGGGATGAGCGCTTTCGGGCGGGCATATAAGCCAAGATTCATAAGGTAAAGACAGATCGGTAAAAACAATATGCCCAGCATCACGATCGCCGCAATTCCCTCTCTGCTTTTATATTTTCCTGCCCATAGGAACAGACAGAATCCCATTAGCAGGCCGACCCCCATACAGTAAGGGGAATAAAGCAGCGCTTCCATCTTTATGTCCGGAGTCAAGAGCGCAGGCAGCGAAAACGCCGCAGATGTCTTTGCTCCGGATGTGAACAACGCATAGGCGCACGGCATCCAGAAGAAAGCCGATACCAGTACTGCCCCGCTATGCAATAGGATCAAACTTTTCCATAGCTTTTTGGCAGACAGTTGATGCGGATCCCAGCTCATCATCAGATAGGCGAAGCAGGCAAGCGCCCCACCGACCGTAAAATAAAAACTGGTCAAGATCATCATCGTGATTGCAAACAGATATAGATCGTATTTCTGCTTTTGTAATAAGCGATCCGCACCGTAAAAGCCTAGGATGACAAACGGCATGTAAAGCACGAAGATGACCTGTTTGGCGCTGTGATAAAACATCGGCGCCGCCAGCAAAAGACAGAGTGCTCCGAAAAACGCGGTTGCCGCTGCGACATGGCGTTTCAGAAAATGATGCAGCAAGATGGCGCTGCTTCCCAGCGCGCTTAAATGAATGATCGGCAAGATGAGCGACATCGAAAGGAAAGGAAATAAGTAAGATAACAGCACATCATAGCGATATAAGCCATAGTAAGCAAATGAAAAAACATTTTGTCCGCTGCCAAGATCGCTCATGAAGTCCGGAAATAAACGATGTGTTCGGTAAAAGAAAGAACGGAAATCATCGGCAATGGCGATGTGCTGCGTATACCAGTCAGTCGAGGATCCAAATCCCTCCAACCAGATCAAACAGCCAAGTGCGCATAAAAAGGGAATGGCAAATAAAATGAGATCTTTCCATGAACGTTTCCATGCGATTCCCAAAGCATGCGGAAGTCGGCGCATAGCATCATCTCCTTTTCACACCGTTAGTTTCTCATCTATTTATTAAATTATGCCCTATGAAAATCTTAATAATTCTTAAACGCTGATAAAAAGTGAAAAAACTTGTTGTATAATGAGGACAAAGAATAGGAGAAGAGGATGGTCATATGCAAAATAAAATATTAGTCGTAGATGATAATCAGGAGATTCGTGAAGTGATCCGCGTATTATTAGGCAGTGAGGGTTATGAGATCATGGAAGCATCTAACGGAAGCGATGCCATTGCTTTGGCAAAACAAGCTGATCTGATCATTTTAGATATCATGATGCCGCAGACAGATGGCTCTCAGGCGTGTATCAGGATCCGTGAATTTTCCAATGCACCGATCTTATTTTTAAGTGCCAAGGGGCTGGATCAGGACAAAGCATTAGGCTTTTCCAGCGGCGGCGATGATTATTTGACAAAGCCGTTTTCTTACAATGAGCTGCTTGCCCGCGTCAAAGCGCTGCTTAGAAGATATCAGGTCTATAAGGGAAAAAGAGAAGAGGTCGAAGAACCGGTCTTACAAAGACAGGATCTGAAATTAGATACGAATACCCATGTCGTTTATCAAAACGGGAAACTGGTCAATTTGACCGATCTGGAATACCAGATCTTGTACTTGCTGATGAAATACCCGCACAAGATCTATTCGATCCAGAATCTGTATGAGAGCATTTGGAAAGAACCGTATTTCTATACGGCCAATAATACCGTAATGGTACATATCCGGAATTTACGAAAGAAGCTGGAGGTGGACAGTGATGCGCCAAGCTACATCAAAACCGTTTGGGGAAAAGGATATCGCTTTGAATAAACCGCAGAAGATGAAGAAAAGCGCCTTTTTCATCAGAGTTTATTTAGTGCTGCTGATCAGTGTGATCACCTTCTTTACGCTTTATGCGTATCGCAATGACGTATTGGATTACTGGGTGGAAAAGAACCGGATCGATCCTTCGCCTACTTTGCAGGAGGTGGAAAACATACAGAAAGCCTTTTTGCAATATGATCCCAGTCAAGGGGATAAACAGGCAGCGGAAACGATCATCAGAGAAGAACTCGGATCTGACTATGACTTCATGGTATTGATCGAAGGCACTTGGACCGATACACAATCCGGGGTAGAAGCGGAAGAGTACTACAATATGTATGTGCAGTCTTATATTTCACCTATGAGCAGTTATAGAGCAGAGTATGCTTATAGCTTTTCACTGACCTTTGGTGGTGGCAAGGCAGGCGAGATCACGCTGTATCCGCTGTTTGGTGAATTCTATGCGACGGCAAGGACGGTCTGTCTGCTTTTGGCGCTGCTTGTCGGCCTTGTCATTGCCATAGGACTTTATCTGGCACACCGCCATCATTTGGGAAGCCGGATCACGCAGCGGCTTATGAAAAGTCCCGCGTTGAAATGGCTGCATCATCTCTCTGTCAAACTGCTGGCAGTCAATTTATTTGCGGTGTTGTTGGCAGCTTCCACCTTTTTCTTTTTATATGAGAACCGTTACAGCTTTTTTGAGTTTGTCAATGAAATCGGCTATCAAAGGCAGGATGTCGATGCCGTTGCCAAACAGGTACAGACGATGATCGAAGAAAAGCAATACCGTTTTCATGTCGATGAATCATCAGAAAGCGCCAATGCGCAGGCGTTAAGCAAAGATATTGCGGCGCTGATACCGGAAGATCTCAATGTTTATCTATATGATGAAAACACGTTTTATTATGCCGGATCGTACCAAAACACAGAAACGCGCTTTGTTCGCGGAAGCATGTATAATGTCAATATCGTTGCCAATCCCTGCATCAGGATTTATCCGGCACAGCTGGCAGATGGGATCGGAGAATTATGGATCATTTATTATCCGTTAGTGGAACTGGTATTGCCATATGTCATCGTGGTTGCAATGATTGCCATTTCTTTATATCTCATCATCAGTTTATCTTTTACGCAGAAAAAAGTAACGGAGATCCGTTATATTTATGACGATATCGAAGTATTGTCAAATGGGGATTGGGATCATGAGGTATTTCAGGAATCAAGCGATGAGATCGGGCAGCTGGGCGATCATCTGAACCATATGCGCATATCCTTTTCTGAGAACATGGAGAAAGAAGCAGAAGCGAAAAGGGCCAATCAGGAACTCATCAATGCGATGTCGCATGATCTGCGTACGCCGCTTACTTCGCTCATGGGGTATTTGGAGATCCTGCAGCATGAAAAATATGAGCCGGAGCAGTTATCGGAATATTTGCATAAGTGCATGGAGAAATGCGGGCAGTTGAAAGATCGGGCGGATTCTTTGTTTAATTACTTTATGGTGTTTTCCGAAGAACCGCTGGAATTACAGGAAATCAGTATCTTTCAGTTTATGGAAATCGTGGATAACATGAAAGAGGAATTGGAATTAAACGGTTTTCACATTGCGATGGATGAATTATCGCAAGATGCACTGGTCGAGATCGACCGCAGACAGATGGAGCGTGTGTTTGACAATGTGCGCACCAATCTGATGAAATATGCAAGAAAAGAGGGCGTAGAGATCAAACTGTTTTTAGATAAGCGTTTTACGATCATGATCAAAAACAGCTGTAAAAGACAAAGTGAAGCAGAGAGCAACTGCATCGGCTTAAAAAGCATTTATAAGATCATGGAGCGGCACCGCGGTAAAATGGAGGCGAAAAAGGAAGGAGAGGAATTTATCCTGTTTCTGCATTTCCCGATCTCGCATATCGCTTAAAGAGATGGATATCAAAAGAAATGTCAGCAGTCGTGCGGCGTTTCTTTTTTTGCATAGGACATTTGCGGGGAATGGGATTGTATAAAAAAAGATGATTTTGTAAACGATTACACTTTCTTTTTTTGAAACGTGCTTTTTCAGTTTGATTATATTATAATTACGATATGAGATAGAAAAGGAGAAACCATTATGAATCGTGCTATTTATATTACCGGTCATAAAAATCCCGATACTGATTCGATCTGTGCGGCGATCGCTTATGCGCATCTGAAGCAAAGCTGCGGAATTGATGCGATCGCATGTCGCCTGGGCGAACTGAACACGGAAACGGAATTTGTCCTGAATAAGTTTAAGGCGCCGCTGCCTAAGCTCATTCACAGTGCCCGCTGTAAGCTAAGCGACATCGACATGGATCAGGCAGAACTGGTCAGTCCCGATACGACGATCAAAGAGGCGTGGGATCTGATCATTCGCATCAAGAATAAATCACTGTTTGTCGTGGACGAGCAGCAGCGTTTGATCGGTGTCGTTTCGATGTCGAGTTTATCGAATGTGTTGATGAGTGATTTTAAGAACATCCGTGAATTTATGATGAAGACCCCGCTATCTAATATACAGAAAACATTGAATGCGACCTATATCGTAAAAAGCGATTTGTATAAAAGCAGCGGCTATGTGCATATTTTGGTGTCAGGCGATCTGGCGGATTGTGAAGATGTCTTTGAAAATTCGATCGTGCTGCTGGGCAATCAGCCGGATATTCAAAAGAAAGCGATCTTGCAGGGGGCAAGCTGTATGATCGTGATCGGCAATCCGCAGGTAAGCGAGGAAATCATTGATTTGGCAAAAGAACGGGACTGTTCGATCCTCTCTACGCCATATGACGCATTGCAGGCAGCGCGCTTGATTTATCAGACACCTTCGATCGACAATGTGATGGGTTTAGATGTCATGGTATTCCATGATCGGGAATTTGTCGATGATGTATCGGATAAGATGAGCAAGACGCGTTTCAGAAGTTATCCGGTGTTGGATGAGCATAAACGGGTCATCGGCGCCGTATCGCGTTTTCATCTGTTCAATTATGAAAAAAAGAAACTGATCTTATTGGATCATAATGAGCGTTCACAGAGCATCAATGATCTGGAAATGGCAGAAGTGCTGGAAATTATCGATCATCATCGCATCGGCGATATCGAAACGAGCAATCCGATCAATTTTCGCAACCAGCAGATCGGCAGCACCTGTTCCATTATTGCGACGATGTATAAAGAGCAGGGCATTGAGCCGACACCGACGATCGCGGGATTATTATGTTGTGCGATCATATCGGATACGATGAATTTTAATTCTCCGACATCAACGGCACTGGATCGCTCGATTGCCGATGATCTGGCACAGCTTGCGGGCATTGATACGGATGCGCTCGCCAAAGAAATGTATGAATCGGTGGCGACGCTGCGTTTTAAGTCTTTCGGGGAAATTCTTTATAATGATTTTAAGGAATTTTCCATAGAAGGCACCAGACTGGGGATCGGACAAATCAATCTGTTGGATATTCGTGAACTGGAGATCATCAAGAAAGAGTTTGTCAATTACATGGAAAAGGTCAATAATGCGAATCAATATGATCTGCTGATGATGGTCTTTACCAATGCGGAAGGCAAGGGCAGCAATCTGGTGTTTGTGGGAAGCAAGGGCTGGATCATCGATCAGGCATTCAAAGATGCGCAGAAGGAAAAAATGTATTTTGTGGAGAATGTCGTATCGCGTAAAAAACAGCTGATTCCGGCAATCTCAAAAGTATTGAAGGAAGTATCGCTTTGATAAAGAGGTGATGGGATGCGTGATGAAAATGAAATGCTGGGACTGATCATTGAAACAGCACGTTTGGATGAACGCATCAAGGCGGTATGGATGAATGGATCTCGTGCCAATCCTCATGCAAAGCGGGATTTGTTTCAAGATTACGACATTGTTTATCTGGTGGAAGAAACGAAGCCGTTTTATGAAGATGCTTCTTGGATCGATCGTTTCGGCGAGCGGCTTTATGCACAGCGTCCCGATGAAGTGGATCGATGCAATGGTCTGCCGGTGGATTTTGATCGATGCTATGGCTGGCTGATCCAGCTTGCGGATGGCAATCGCTTAGATCTGCATGTGGTAACAAAGCACGATCATACGTTTTTAGAGGACGGTATGTATGTGGTGCTGCTTGATAAAGAGCATCGTTTTGATGAGCGGCATCTGCCAAGTGATGCTTTCTATTATGTGAAAAAGCCGACACAGGAGCAGTTTTGGGCATGTTGCAATGAGTTTTGGTGGTGCCTGAATAATGCAGCGAAGGGATTGTGGCGAAAGGAAGTCCCTTATGTGCATGATGCGCTGTATCAGGGCAGTCATCCACAGCTTATCAGGCTGTTGTGCTGGCAGGTCGGCTTTGCACATGATTTTCAGGTTTCCTGCGGGAAAAGCGGCAAGTACCTTGAGGACTATCTGGAAAGGGATGTCTGGAATCGCTTTTTGCATACCTATGCCGGTTTTGAGATAGCAGATCTTTGGCAAGCGGTTTTCTGTATGTGCGATCTGTTTATGGAAACCGCGCAGGAGCTGGCAAAGCGCTATGGCTATCACTATGATCAAAAAGAAGCCGATGCCGCCTATGCGCATTTACGCCATGTGCATGGACTGCCGGCAGATGCCAAGGCGATTTATGAGGGATGAAATAGTAGAAAAAGGGCAAAGTTGCTCTTTTTTAATCGCTATATGGTGTGAAAAAGACAGATCAATAAGTCTATTTTTCCTGTTGTAAGCGCTTGACAATATATATATATACTGGTATTGAACAAATAAGCGGGAAAGGAAAAAGGGAAATGAATACAATGAGAGAAAGCAAGGCTTTTTATAAGAAAATGATGATGATTTTATTAGTGGGCATCATGGGGATCGGTGTTGTCGGCTGTGGCAATAGCGATACAAAAGAAGAAACACCGAAAGATAATAATATGGAGGAATCTACGGAAGGAAAAGAGGAAGACTCTGTTCAATCTACAGCTTATTTACCTACAACAGAAATGTCTGAAGAAGAAACAAAACGATTTTTAACAGCTGGTATAACTATCAGTGCAGACGAATTGAAGGCTCTGCCTGATGAACATGTATTAGATGATGCTGAGTTAGCCGTTGTATATTGTTATCATAATATAAAAAAATTAAAAGATGGTACTGAAAATGAATATTATCCAAAAATGGCTCAACCGAGAGATCTATTGGCAGATGGAACGGACAATATAATCCTTGCCGATACAACATATTTTATTGAATTTACCGGGATTGAAATAGTTAATGTTGAATTTTATGATGTTAATGAGCAAGGGCAATATGAAAAATATGTTAAAATTGAAGAGAATATTTATGAGAGTGCCGGACCGGTGCTTTCAGAAGAAAAGATCAAACAATTAGAAGAAAACAAGCAGTAATAGAGAAAAAGACTATGTAGATAAGCGGGAAAGGAAAAAGGGAAATGAATACAATGAGGGAAAGCAAGGCTTTTTATAAGAAATTGATGATGATTTTATTAGTGGGTATCATGGGGATCGGTGTTGCCGGCTGTGGAAATAGCGATACAAAAGAAGAAGCACCGAAAGAAAACAAAGAGGAAGAAACGGTTACCCAAACAGATGATACAGAAAGCTTGGATTATCTGCCGAGTGAAGTAATGAGCGTGGAAGAAACCCAGGCATTAACAGCAGGCACTAAGATCGAAGCGAAAGATTTGACGAAGATGCCGGATGAGCTCACACTGGAAAATTCTGAATTAGCGATACAATATAACTATGTTACGACGAAAACATATGAAGATAAAACATCGGAAACAGAAGAATGGGGCTCGGGAATACCTGATAAGTTATTGAATGCCAATGGAATTTATGAAGATGAATATGCGGGGACAACTTATAGCACAGAGTTTATCGGGATTGAAATCGTGCCGATTGTAGAGTACGAGAAACAAGAAGGTGTATGGCAGAAAATAATAGAGTTTAAGGGAACCGATACCGCACCTGCCGGATATATGAGTGCCGGACCGGTGCTTTCAGAAGAAAAGATCAAAGAATTAGATGCAAAGTAACAGGATCGTAATCAAGCATTTTTGAAAATAAACAGAAAAGATGAAAAAAACTTCGGAATGACCCGAAGTTTTTTTAAGCATCACTATCTTCAAATTGTGATTGATAGAGTTTGGCATAGAAACCGTTTTGCGCAAGCAGTTCTTCATGTGTTCCTTTTTCTACGATATCGCCGTGATCCATGACTAAGATCATATCAGCGTCACGGATCGTCGATAAACGATGTGCAATGACAAAGGATGTTCTGCCTTTCATCAGATTATCCATTGCTTTTTGAATACTGATTTCCGTTCGAGTATCGACAGAGGAAGTGGCTTCATCAAGGATCAAGATCTGTGGATCTGCCAAGATGGCGCGGGCAATGGTAAGCAGCTGCTTTTGACCTTGTGAAATATTAGAGGCTTCTTCATTTAAGATGCTGTCATAGCCATCCGGCAGGGTATGGATGAAGTGATCGACCTGTGCTGCCTTTGCGGCCGCATAGATTTCTTCATCGGTAGCGTCCTGCTTGCCATAGCGAATATTGTCTTTTAATGAAGCATGATAGAGCCAAGTATCCTGCAATACCATGCCGAACAAGCCTCTTAGATCATTGCGCTTAAACTGCTTGATATCTAACTGATCGATCAAGATCGCCCCTTGGGTAACATCATAATAACGCATCAACAGCTTGATCATCGTTGTTTTACCGGCGCCGGTCGGCCCGACGATCGCCACTTTTTGTCCCGGTTTTACCACAGCGGTAAAATCGTTGATGATCGTCTTGTCCGAGGTGTAGCCGAAATTGACATGGGCAAACCAAACTTCGCCTTTCAGATCTTCGGTGCTCAACGCATCTACCGGATCTGGTGTTTCTTCCTGCTCTTCCAAGAAAGCAAAGACACGTTCCGCAGCCGCCATCGTCATCTGCATCGTATTGGAAATCTGTGAGATCGACTGAATCGGCTGGTTGAAGGAGCGTACATACTGAATAAAAGCCTGAATATCACCGATCGTGATCGTTCCTTGCGCCGCATAGAAACCGCCTAAGATGGTAATTAAGACGTAACCGATATTGGAAATAAAACTCATGATCGGCATCATCAGACCGGAAAGGAATTGAGATCGCCAAGCACTGTTGTAAAGCGAATCGTTTAATTCATTAAACTGTGCAACCGAGCGCGCTTCGCCGTTATAGGCCTTTACGATCGTATGCGCACCATACATTTCTTCGATATGTCCGTTTACATGTCCTAAATAATCCTGCTGCTGGCGGAAGTATTTTTGTGAATACTTGATGACGACCATGATAAACAGCATGGAGATCGGCAAGATCAGCAGCGCCACAAGGCTCATCTGCCAACTGATGGAAAACATCATGACCAGATAGCCGATCAGCTGGGTCAAACTGGTAATGACCTGTGTCGATATCTGATTTAAGTTCTGCTGAAGCACATCGACATCGTTGGTAACTAAGGACAGCACTTCACCGTATGGACGTGTGTCATAGTAGGATAATGGCAGCTTATGCACCTTTTCTTCGATTTCTTTCCGCAGCTTATAGGCGATCTTATTGGAAATACCGGTCATTAAGAAGCCCTGTACGAGGTTACATGCCGCTGATACGATATAAAGTCCCAGCAGGAACAATAAGATCCTGGCGATCTTGTCAAAGTCAAAGCCTTTGCCGTTTTGTGCGATCAGATTCATCAGTCCTTCAAATAGAACCGTTGTCGCTTCACCCAGGATCTTCGGCCCGACGATCATGAAAATGGTTGCCAGCGCCGCAATGACCATGACGATTACCATCGTAATTTTATAACTGCCCAGATAGTGCAGCAATTTCTTTAATGTACCTTTGAAGTCTTTGGCTTTTTCACCGCTCATAGCAGGACCATGTCCCATCGGCCCTCTGCGTCTTGGATTCGTTGTTTTTTCGCTCATATTACAATTCCTCCTTTGACAGCTGTGAAGATGCGATTTCATAATAAGTCGGACAAGTTTTCAATAATTCTTCATGTGTGCCCTTGCCGACGACTTTGCCCTCATCTAACACTAAGATCTGATCGGCGTGCATGATAGTGGAAACACGCTGGGCAACGATCAGCAGCGTCGCATCGCTTAAATTCTCATGCAGCGCATTTCTTAACTTTGCATCGGTCTTAAAGTCCAGCGCTGAAAACGAATCATCAAAGATATAGATCGGTGCTTTGGTTGCGAGTGCGCGGGCGATCGACAGACGCTGTTTCTGTCCGCCGGATACATTGGCGCCTCCTTGGGCGATCAGATCTTGATAGCCGTTCTCTTTGCTTTCAATGAATTCCTCAGCCTGTGCGATCTGCGCAAACTGCTTGATTTCCGATAGATCGGCGTTCGGGTTGCCATAGGCGATGTTTTCGGCGATCGTACCGGACATCAGAATGCCTTTTTGCGCTACATAGCCGATCTGTTCGTGCAGGTCATGCTGCTTCACTTCCCGGACATCGACGCCGTTTACGAGAATGGCGCCTTCGCTTACATCATAAAAGCGCGGGATCAGATTGATCAGCGTTGATTTGCCGCTTCCCGTCGAACCGATGAAAGCAACCGTTTCACCCGGCTTGGCGGTAAAGGAAACATGCGAGATCACATATTCATCGGCATTGTCATAGCGAAATGAAACATCTTTGAATTCCACAACGCCGCGCATATTTTCCTGAAATGGTTTTGGTTCAAGCGGATCTTCAATACTTGGCTTTGTCTGCAATACTTCGTTGATACGCTGGGCGCAGGCAGAAGCACGCGGTACCATGATGAAGATCATGGAAATCATCAAGAACGCCATGATGATCTGCATCGCGTATTGAATAAAGGCCATGAGGTCGCCGACCATCATATTCGCATCGGCAATCTGGTGTCCGCCAACCCACACGATGAGCAGCGTCAGGGTATTCATGATCAGCATCATTGCCGGCATCATTACGGTAATGACTCGATTGACAAATAATGAGTTGGCAGTCAAATCGCGGTTTGCCTGATCAAAGCGATTCTTTTCAAATTCCTGTGAACCGAATGCTCTTACGACGAGCAGACCGCTTAGATTCTCTCTGGCGACCAGATTGATCCGGTCGATCAGCTTCTGCATGATGCGAAAGCGCGGCATTGCCACTTTCATGATCACACCGATCAAGGCAAATAACAGCACCAGCGCCACGGCAAGCGTCCATGTCATGGAAGTATTCTTTCCCATGATCATGATCAGACCGCCAATCCCCATGATCGGTGCATAGGCGAGCATACGGATGCCTAAAATGATCACCATTTGCACCTGGGTAATATCGTTGGTGGTGCGTGTGATCAATGAGGAAGAAGAAAAGCGGTCAAATTCTTTGGCGGAAAAGCTTTCCACTTTTTCAAAGAGATCCTTGCGCAGTCCTCGGGCAAAGCCGGCTCCGATACGGGATGCCAGAAAGCCGACGGAAACCGCCGCGATCACGCCGAGCAAAGAGATGCCCAGCATTTTCAGACCGGTCGATAAAATATACTGCATCTGTATCTCATCTAGGTCCATGCCCAGTTCCTGATAAAACAAAGAGGTCATCACCGAAGCGGTCTGGGTGCTTAAGCTTGCTTCTAAATCACTGCTTTGGGTTTGCGGCACACGCTGTTCTTGTGGAATCGCGGCAAGCATCGGCAGCATCTTGTAAATTTCTTCCATGTCGATGTTTTCCATGTTTGCTTCACTTTGCGTTGTATTCGCTTCTGTTCCCATACTGTTCAAAAACGTTAGCATGCGTGTCGTCGCGCTGCCGAAAGCACTGTCCAGATCTTCTCTTTGCTCATTGCTTACATCGCGCAGTTCTACGGTTTGCGTCGTATTTTGCACTTCGTCTGATAAGCTGTCGCGCCGCTCGCTTATCTCACTTGTATAAGCGTCCTCTACCAGTGCAATTTCTTTTTCATTCATAAACAGCTGCATGAGCTGCATACCGTTTTTCGATAGGATGTCAGGTGAAGCATGATCGATGCCGCTGTTTTGGATGCCCACATTGACGATGTCTGACATATAGTTAGGCAGACCGAGATCACACATCGCCTGGACAAACAGCAGCGCCACCGCTGCGACGATCATAACGGTAAACGGTTTTAGATAACGAAATAGTTTACTCATTTTTATCCTTTCCTTTCAACATTGTTTCATTCATCACTTCCTGCATAATGTCAGGAATACGGTTTAAGATGCGGGTGAAATGGCTACGGTCGGTTTCACCGAGCTTTTCAATAAATAGGTTCGTGCGCCGATCCATCACTTCCTTTTGCCGATGCAGCACGTTTTCACCGGGTTCAGTCAAATAAACATAGACATTGCGACGATCCCGCTTTGAGTTGATACGCTCGATATAGCCCTTTTCCTCTAAATCGCGCAGGGCTCTGGAAATGGCCGGTTTGGATACTTCCGCAGACTGGCATAGATCACTGATCCGTGTCAAACGGCGCATTTGTTGGTCAAGTGTGACCAAAACGGCCTGCTCCTTGATCTGCATTAAGAGATAGAAAGCAAACTGTGGCAAACAGTCATTTTGATTGCTGTGAAAATCCTGCATGAACCGCTTGATGCGATGCATGGCAGTAAGCAGTTCTTCCGTTTCATTGCTTTTCATAAAACCGCCTCCCTTCAAAATAATTAACAATGTTAATGATTATTATAGTCAACTGTTTATAAAAGTCAATCAAATGATCTTCAAAAGATGATGTGAAAACATGTGAAGCAAATGGATTGGCAAAATGCCCTATTCATTTTGGGTAAATTCTATTATAATAATGGACAGATAAAATAAGAACATGCAAATATTGATAAAAAAGACCGGTGTTTTGGGATAAAGGCGAAAAGAGGATTGGGCAATGGAACGAAGGCAGGAAGTAAGAAACGGCTTAAAAGACGGCATAGCGATCGGCATGGGGTATTTTTCGGTATCCTTTGCCTTTGGCATGCAGGCGGTTTCCGTTGGCATTTCACCGTGGATTGCGGCATTGATGTCGCTTACCAATATGACCAGCGCCGGGCAATTCGCTTCTTTACCGCTGATCGTGCAAAACGGTTCGCTGATCGAATTGGCCTTGACCCAGCTTGTCATCAATTTGCGTTATGCGCTGATGTCGCTTTCTTTATCACAGAAATTAGATCATGAGGTAACGATAAAAGATCGGTTGATCATCGCATTTGCCAATACTGATGAAATCTTTGCGAGCGCCAGTGCCAGGCCCGGTAAAAATACGAAATACTATCAGTTTGCTTTGATGGTTCTGCCGATCATCATGTGGACGCTTGGCACGCTGTGCGGCGGCTTTATCAATACCCTGCTTCCTGAAAGTCTGCGCAGCGCACTGGGCATTGCGATATACGGTATGTTTTTGGCAATCTTTATTCCGCCTGCCAAAAAGCGACAGGAGGTGCGCATGGTCGTGCTGTTTGCGGTTCTCTTAAGCTGTCTTTTTCACTGGATGCCGGGACTTGATCAAATCTCCAGCGGCTTTGTCATCATTATCTGCACGTTATTAGCAGCCGGTATGGGGGCTTGCTTATTCCCGATCAAGGAGGAATGTTGATATGAATCCATTGCTCGCTATTTTGGTCATGGCGCTGACTACTTATTTGATCCGGATGTTGCCGCTGGTACTCTTTCGCAGAGAAATTACACATCCATGGGTGCGCTCCTTTTTACATTATGTGCCTTATGCAGTTCTTGGTACAATGACGATTCCCGCTGTTTTTTACAGTACGTCCAGTGTGGTGAGCGCAGCGTGCGGCTTGGGATGCGGCGCCTATCTCGCTTACAGAGAAAAAGACATGGTCATTGTGGCAGTTGCGGCAGTGATCGCAGTGTATCTCTGTGAGCTGCTGTTATGATCAAATCCTTTTTTTGAATCAATTATTTTGAATAGAGAAAAAACGAAGTCGTATGCTTATTTCAGCTGACTTCGTTTTTCAATGATATGAAACAGATCGCGAAGCAATGCCTTGGTTTCGGTACCGGACTGGCGATAGATGCGAATGATGCGCGCTTCTTCTTGGTTCATGATGAGCGGTGCATCCTGCTCCTTGTTTTGTTTGACCCGGTACAGCTCATTAAGATCTAAATCTAAATAGGAGGCGATCGCTCCCAGTGTTTCCGGATCGGGGATGCGATGATTCTTGATATAGCCGTTCAAAGTGGTGGCGCTGATATGCAGTGCGGCAGCCACCTGTTTCTGTGTCATATTCTTTAATTCAATAGCAGATAAGATCGTATCTCCCAGCGTTCTTCTCATGATCATCACCCTATAATTTATAAACTTATTATAAGTGATGAAGATGGCGAAAGATGTAGATATTCGAGATTAAGAAAGTGAATTTGAAAACTACACGAACTGCGTATTTTCAAATGTGGCTGGGAAGGGAAAAACACTTTGCCACATGGTGCATAAAATAGAGTGGGTGATAGAGTGAAAAAAGAAAGGTGGCTGTGGATCGCATTGATCTTATTGGTACTGATGGTCGGCTGTTTGATGGTATATATGAGCGATCGATGGGAAGTGGATCAACTCGATATGGAAACGCTTGCAATAAGGAGTTTTTTTCTCTATAATTAAAATGTAAAATTTAAGGAAAGGGGCTTGACAGAGATGAAAAGACGCGGCATAATGAAGCAAGCAAGCAAGCAAGCAAGCA
>NBJMC04201__coassemble_510_pt1 | contig 29727 bp, 27 predicted proteins | sample NBJMC04201__metabat2_high_PE_025 | metagenome-assembled genome bin NBJMC04201 | reverse complement strand
GTGAAGCAGAGTTGGAACAGCAACTTATAGAATAACTGAAAAATCAAAATTATCACATCGTTTGATTGCTTGATTATGATTTCCTTCTTAAAGATGATAAGATGCCTCTATCATATGTTTTTGGGAGGTAGTCTGTATGAATAAAATACGCAATACAAGACACTGTTGAATACATGGCTTAATTCTAAGAAATCCATGATTACAGTGTCAACACAGGCAAACTTTGTCTTAATTGCGGGAAATCATCTTATTCCACAGTTTGGATGAAGAAAAACCGGCACTATTACTGAATCTGATATTCATCGGGTGATCTCACTGTCAAAAGAGGAGGAGCATAAGTTGATACAGTGCAGTTCTCTGCGTCTGAATCACAAAACAGCGGGTATTCTTGTTGCCTTAATGACAGGATTTCAGATAGGCGAACTGTGTGGGTTGCAAATAGGTGATATTTCTTTAACAGACAACACGATTACAGTTAGTCGCACCATTCAACGAATTTATGATAAGCGAAAAGGTATAGCCTACATAAATGTCGGTGCACCGAAAACAAAAAGTTCTGCTCGGACAATTCCGATTCCGTCATTACTTGGAAACATTATAAAAAGGTTTCTGACAGACAAGCCAAATCATTATTTCCTTACGGGAAACTCCAGCCGATAGAACCGAGATGCTATCGGCAGTTTTTTTGCTCGCTTTCTGAAAAGATATAATTTGCCAAAGGTCAAGTTTCATAAGATTCGGCACATCTTTGCGGTTCGCCGTATTGAGATTCCTGATTTTGATAGTAAGCCGCTCTCGGAAATCTCGGGACATAAGAATGTATCATTTACGCTGATTGGATACTATTTTTACCGATATGCAGGCAAAAATCGATTGCCCTTATTTCTTTTATCCTATAAAAATGTACCATCTGATTTCCATGACGATACATAAAAACAAACTGGAAGAAAAATCATGGCTTGATTTTACCGGTCATACAAAAAAATCAAAATATTAGCACTCTGCTATTGACTGTGCTAAAAGTTGTGCTATAATACAGTTAGCAGTTAAAGTATTAGAGTGCTAAAAAAGCAAAGGTGGTGTTACTATGAATTTTGAAATGATGTCAGAAGCGCTTCAGAAAGCGATCATGCGAGCGGTGGAGCTGGCGAAGGATTATCGCCATCCGACGATCGATACCCCGCATATGCTGAAAGCGTTATTTGAAAGTGAAACACTGTCGGGATTGTTTCAGCGTTTACAGGTCGATCCAAACAAAGCTTTAACGATGATCGACGAAGAATTGAAGCGGATCGCTTCTTCTTCACAAAGCAATCCCAATTTTTCAAATGAGGCTTTGAAAAGCTTTGATCAGGCTGCGGCTTGGGCAAAAGAACAGGATGAAACGTATCTGAGCTGTGCTTCTGTTTGGATCGCGTTTCTGTTTAACCGCTCTTATTTGTCAAAGCAGCTGGTAAAAGCATTTCAGTTGGAGGAGAGTGCTTGTAAAAAGGCAGAATTAGAACGCAGAGGAGGGAAGAAGATGGATACACCGAATGCAGAAAACAACATTGAAGCGTTGCAGAAATACGGACGTGATCTGGTAGAGGACGTCAAGAACGGCAAGATCGACCCGGTCATCGGTCGTGATGATGAGATCCGTAGGGTCATTCAGATCTTAGCGCGTAAGACGAAGAACAATCCGGTATTGATCGGTGAACCGGGCGTTGGTAAAACAGCGATCGTGGAAGGCATTGCATGGCGTATCATGAAAGGTGATATTCCGGCATCTTTGCAGGATAAAAAGCTGATCGAATTGGACATGGGTTCACTCATTGCCGGTGCGAAATATCGCGGTGAGTTCGAGGAGCGCTTAAAGGCGATCTTGGAAGAGGTGAAGCAGGCGGAAGGCGGCATCATCTTATTTATTGATGAGATCCACAATTTGGTCGGTGCCGGGAAAACAGAAGGAAGCATGGACGCCGCTAACCTGTTGAAACCGATGCTGGCACGTGGCGAATTGCGCTGTATCGGCGCTACTACGTTCAATGAATATCGTAAGTACATTGAAAAGGATGCGGCATTAGAAAGACGTTTCCAAAAAGTACAGGTCGAAGAACCGACCGTAGAAGATACGATTTCGATCTTGCGTGGCTTAAAGGATCGTTTTGAATCGTATCATGGGGTCAAGATCTTAGATGAAGCGATCATTGCCAGCGCCGTCATGTCAAATCGTTATATTACCGATCGTTTCTTACCGGATAAGGCGATCGATCTGATTGATGAGGCCTGTGCGACACTGCGGGTGGAGATGGAATCGATGCCGCAGGAATTGGATGAACTCATGCGTAAGATCATGCAGTTAGAAATCGAAGAGACGGCTTTGAAGCAGGAAGATGATAAAAAAGTAATCGAACGCCGCGAACAGATCAAGGAAGAACTGGCACAGCTAAAAGCACAAAAGGATGCGCTCTATACGAAGTGGAATGATGAAAAAGCACAGTTGGAGGCATCTAAAGATGATAAAGTAAAACTGGAAAAAGCCAGATTAGATTTAGAGCAGGCGCAGAATGAAGCACGTTATGAAGATGCTGCACGTTTACAGTACGGCGTGATCCCGGAACTGGAGAAGCGCATCAAGCAGGTACAGGAGCAGGAAAAAGAAGATGCACTCATTCAGGAAACGGTCAATGAAGAATTGATTGCCAAGATCGTATCGAAATGGAGCGGTGTTGAGGTTTCCCGTCTGGTGGAAAGTGAAAGGGTCAAGCTGCTGCACTTGAAGGAAGCGCTGGAAAAGCGGGTCGTCGGACAGGATCAGGCGCTGGAGCTGGTAACTGATGCGATCCTAAGAAGCAAAGCACAGATTCAAGATGAAAACCGTCCGATCGGCTCATTCCTGTTTTTAGGACCGACCGGTGTTGGTAAGACCGAAGTGGCAAAAGCACTTGCCGAACAGCTGTTTGACAGTGAAGCGCATATCGTGCGGATCGATATGAGCGAATATATGGAAAAACACAGCGTTGCCCGTTTGATCGGAGCGCCTCCGGGCTATGTCGGTTATGAAGAAGGCGGGCAGTTGAGTGAAGCGGTACGGCGCAATCCTTATTCTATCATTCTCTTTGATGAAGTCGAAAAGGCACATCCGGATGTATTCAATGTCTTGTTGCAGATCCTAGATGATGGCAGAATTACCGATTCAAAGGGTGTAACCGTCGATTTTAAGAATACTTTGCTGATCATGACGAGCAATCTGGGCAGTGAGCATGCCTTTGATGAAGATCGTGAAGCCGGCTATATGGCAGCTGTGAAGCAGTATTTCAAGCCGGAGTTTGTGAACCGTATTGATGAGATCGTAATCTTCCATGCGTTAGATGACGATATGATGAAAAAGATCGCTCATAAATTCATGAATGAACTGGCACAAAGACTTGCCAAGAAGGATATTACGCTCAAGGTAAGCGATGCGGTGTTCGATATGATCGCAGAACAGGGAGTAGATGCGGTATATGGCGCAAGACCGATGAAACGCTATATCCAGCGCAATATTGAAACTGCGATTGCCCGTGAGATGATTGCGGGAGCAGCGATGAAAGATGATACGATCGAAGTCGATGTGAAGGATGGAGCGTATGATGTGCAGATCCGGCATGCTTCTTAAACTGAAAGAACTGGTTTCTTTCAGTTTTTTTTCGCATGTTTTTGGGATTGTGATATACTTAATAAAAAACATGAGGAGGAATGGCTATGGTCAAAACTTTTGAAGATCATTCGCTCATACAGGAAGCGGGCAGTTGGATCGCGGACAGTGCAGAGGTGATCGGTGACGTTACGCTGAAAAAAGATGCGAGCATCTGGTATCAAAGCGTTGTCAGAGGAGATTGCGGCAGCATTGTGATCGGTCCTTACAGCAATGTGCAGGATCACTGTACGCTGCATACTGATCTGCATTATGAGTTACGTATCGGCGAATCGGTAACGATCGGACATCGCTGTATCATTCATGGCTGTGTCATTGAAGATCACTGCATGATCGGCATGGGTGCTATCATTATGAACGGTGCTCATGTGGAGAAAAACTGTATCATCGGAGCTGGAGCAGTGGTATTGGAAGGCATGCGGATCCCTGCCAACAGCATTGCGGTCGGCAGTCCCGCAAAGGTGATCAAGACGCTCACGCCGAAGCAGCATGAACATATTTTATGGAATGCGGCGCATTATGTGAAATTGGCACATCGGCACCAGGAGGAAGCGTCATGTTAAAGGAACTGGTGGAACAATCTAAGCTGCGCCGGGTAAAAGCAGCGCTTGAGGCGCATCGCATTCCCGCTGTGATCGTAAAAGATCAAAAAGAATTGTATGACTATTTGCGTACGGTTATCAAAAAAGAGATGCTGGTATGTCGTGGAGGCAGTGTAACACTGGATGAATTAGGACTGGTCGATCATTTCGATGAGATCCCGCTCATCAATCATAATTTAGCGCATTTAAGCACAGTGGAAAAAGAAGCATGTCGTCGCAAAGGCTTAGATGCGGATGTGTATCTCATGAGCTCCTCGGCCATTACGATGCAGGGAGAGATTTATAATATGGATGGCACCGGCAATCGTTTGGCTGCGTTGTTATACGGTCCGAAACAAGTGTATATCATCGCCGGCAAAAATAAGATCGTCGAGGATCTGGAACAGGCGAAAACACGAATGAAAGAGATTTCCGCCGTGCAAAACTGCAAGCGGCTTCAGACGAATACCCCTTGTGTGAAAACCGGTGTCTGTATGGACTGTAAAAGCAGCGGCAGGATCTGCTGCGACGAGGTCATCATTCATTGGCAAATGCGAGCGGATCGGATCCATGTGATCTTGATCGATCAGGATCTGGGATATTAAAAAATGAATGGACTAGATCGATAAAACGAAGAAAGGCAGGGTGAAGGCAATGGCAGTTCAAAGGATCGGCATGCGCATCATCAAAAGTGCGCTCGCGGTATTTCTATGCCTGATGCTGAATTTATTTCGCAGCGGGGAAGGAATCGTATTTTATTCTTGTATAGCGGCGGTGCTGTGTATCCAAAAAGATGTTTCCAGCTCTACCACGGTCGCGTGCAATCGTTTGATCGGTACGCTGCATGGCGGTTTGATCGGATTGCTTGGATTATTGGTCATTCAAAATACCGCGATCAAGGAAATGGAGGTACTGCGCTATCTGTTTATATCGGTCATGATCGTCGTTGTGATCTATACGACCTTGCTGATCAAACAGGGGCAGGTTTCCTATTTTGCCTGTGTGGTATTTTTAAGCATTTGCGTTTCGCACGGCTTAGATGAAAATCCGTTTTTATTTGCATGGAACCGTATTTTGGATACTTGCATCGGGATCCTTGTCGCATTGTTTGTGAACCGTATGGCGCTGCCTTTTCATCGTGCGTCTAAGCGGCTTTATCTGTTCGATCTGGAAACGCTGTTAGATGAAAACAAGCAGCTGGATCGCTATGCGTTGATCAAGCTCAAGCATTTTCGTGAACGAGGCGGCGCGCTGGCGTGCTATTGCAATGAACTGCCCCGTTTTGCGGCACTATCGCATTTACATTTTCCCACTGCGCATCCGATCATTTGTTTACATGGGGCTTTTGCGTATGATCAAATACAGCGGCGCTATCTCTTTGGCAATCGCATCGCTGCTTGCGCAATCCAGGAGATCTTGACTGTTCTTGATGCAGCGGACTGTTTTACGTTTTCTTTGAAGCAGGATCTGCTTTATGTGTCGTATGCGTTTCCAAGTGATGCATCGGCATTCTATATCAAACAGCTGCATCATTTGCCCGATGTGGTTTTTGTGGAAGGGGAAGTGCGAGAGGCGCCGTTTCTTCTGGTGAAGATCGGCAGCAAAGAGGAGCTGGAAGCCGCGCTTGTCAAACTTGATGCGCTTTTGTCAAAGCATCATGTAAGAGGTGTGATCGAACGCTGGGAGGATCGCTATGTTTTGGCGATCATGGATGAAAAAAGCACATTGAATTACTATGTGCGCAAGTATTGTGAACAGATGCGCTATGAGGAAACGATTGCGTTTACGATGAATGGGGAGGGGCAAATTGACGCGCACCGCCATTATGTACGTAAGGAAGAACCGTTACGCACTTATCTGCGCCGATTGTTTCATGATGTGAGGAGAAGAAAATCGTAAGTGTTTTAGGTATCACATTTGGCGTAACACTTAAATCATAGTATAATGATAGAGATTAGAAAGATGTATGAATCCACATTTTTTTCATACAATAGGAGCAGGAGGTAACAAATGAAAGCAATCGAACTGATCGGGAACACACCGGTTGTGCAGATCCCGGATACAAATATTTATGTGAAACTGGAAAAGTATAACTTAGGCGGCAGTGTGAAAGACCGCGCCGTGCTTTATATGCTGGAAGATGCGCTCAAGAAAGGCTTGATCAAGGAAGATACGGTATTGATCGAAGCAAGCAGCGGCAATACCGGTATCGCTTTGGCGATGTTAGGAGCGCTGTATCAGATTCCGGTAACGATCGTGATGCCGGATTCGATGAGCGTAGAACGCAGACAGCTGATGCGTGCTTACGGTGCCGAGGTATTGCTGAGCGAAGGAGCGAAAGGAATGAGCGGGGCCGTGGCTTATATGGAGGAATTAAAAAAGCAGGATCCGCATTATCTTTCACTGGGGCAATTTGACAATGAAGCGAATGTCAAAGCGCATTATGAAACGACCGGGGTGGAGATCTTAAAGCAGGTGCCGGATCTTGATGTGTTTGTGGCATGTGCGGGAACAGGCGGCACTTTCAGCGGTGTGGCAAAGCGCTTAAAAGAGGAGAAACCGCAGGTGCGTACGATCATCGGCGAGCCAAGCGGCAGTGCGATCCTCAGCGGACATAAACCGGGAGGACATAAGATACAGGGAATCGGGGCAAACTTTGTTCCATCTATTTTGAAACGGGAATTGATCGATGACATCATGCTGATCGAGGATGAAGACGCAATCAAGGAAACCATTGCCTTTGTCAAGCAGACAGGGGTATTGGTCGGTATTAGCAGCGGCGCGAATATCGCTTTGGCAAAACGACTGGCAAAGTATGATCCAAAGCAGGTCATCGTTACGATCGCGCCGGATGGCGGGGAAAAGTATTTATCGGTGCTCCCTTTTGGGAAGTGATCTATGAAAACTGTGAGAAACATGATTTACAACATCAATCGAACGATGGAGCATGATCCGGCAGCGCATTCTAAACTGGAAGTGCTGCTGCTTTATCCGCATATCAAAGCGCTGTTGTTTTATCGGCTGAGCCATCGGCTTTATCGCTGGCATTTGTTTTTCTTGGCGCGCTTTTTCTCTAATATCGGCCGCTTCTGGACGAATATTGAGATTCATCCGGGGGCGCAGATCGGAAAAGGTTTGATCATTGATCATGGCACGGGTGTTGTGATCGGGGAAACGGCAGTGATCGGTGATGACTGCTTGATCTATCACGGGGTAACGCTTGGCGGAACAGGAAAAGAGCACTGCAAGCGGCATCCTACTTTATTAAATGGGGTCATGTGTGGAACCGGTGCGAAAATACTGGGGAATGTAACGATCGGCAACCATGTCAAGGTCGGCGCCAATGCGGTCGTAACCTGTGATGTGCCGGACGATCATACCGTGGTCGGGATCAACCGCATCATCAAAAAAACGAAGTGAAATAAACGGTTTGCGTAATAGGACAAAATGGTTTGTAGGAAGGCGGCATGGCGTTTTGCGATGCCGTTTTGCTTTGCGCGTGATCCAGGGTGATCTTTTGCATATGATTTGTATCATGATAGTTTGGAAGCAGAGGATCAGTAAAACCGCCTTTTTCATCAAGCCGGACTTTGCCATTTTTGAAAAATGCGTTATACTATAAAGCATATTAGGAAGAAAGGGGATAATGCCTATGTGTGCAAAGGAACTGATCCTGCCAAAGCATTATGAAAATAAATTGGATTTTACTACTACGGAAATCGCCATTAAGTATGTAAAGGACCTGTTTGAAAAACGCTTGGCGCATCATTTGAATCTGATGCGTGTATCCGCGCCGCTTTATGTACTTGCGGACAGTGGCTTGAATGATGACCTGAATGGTGTAGAGCGGCCTGTATGCTTCGATATGAAGGAACTGGGAAAGGAAGTTACCATCGTTCACTCATTGGCGAAATGGAAGCGGATGGCGCTTGCACGTTATCGTTTTACATGCGGCAAAGGGATCTATACCGATATGAATGCGATCAGGCGTGATGAACAGTTGGATAATCTGCATTCCACTTATGTCGATCAATGGGACTGGGAAAAGATCATCGATCCAAGCGAACGAAATGTGGAAACCCTGCGTTATTGTGTGATGCAGGTCATGAAGGCGTTAAAGGAAACCGAAAAAGAATTGTCGATCGTATTTGAGAATTTAGAGCCTTTTATCAAAGAGGAGGTCTATTTTATCACGACGCAGGAATTGTTGGAGCGTTATCCGGATAAAACAGTGAAGCAGCGGGAATATGAGATCGTCAAAGAACACCGCACGGTGTTTTTGATGCAGATCGGCGATCGGCTGAGCGATGGCAGTGTGCATGATGGCAGAGCGCCGGATTATGATGACTGGTCGTTAAACGGCGATATTTTGATTTATTATCCGCTGCTGGATTGTGTGGTGGAGATTTCTTCGATGGGGATTCGTGTGAATGAGGAGGTCCTGTTAGAGCAGCTGCAAAAGGCCGGCTGCATGGAACGCGCACAGCTGCCTTTCCATCAGCAGCTGCTGCATCATGAACTGCCGCAGACGATCGGGGGCGGTATTGGACAGAGCCGGATCTGTATGTTGCTGCTAAATAAGGCGCACATCGGAGAAGTGCAGGTATCGCTTTGGGATGAGGAAACGCTGGCGCTTTGCAAGCAGCATCGGATCCATTTGTTGTAGGAAAACAGATTGCACTTGAGATGATCGATCAGATCATCTTTTTTTCATAGCACTATAAAAGAAGATGTGTAATTAAATTCATATTTTAACAGTAGGTTTTGATTGACATGCCAGTTAGATTGTGCTAACCTATACATTAGTTTTAACTAACTGGAGAGTGAAAAGATGATCAACCGAAGATTGATAAAAGAGGCAGGGGATTCCCTGCGCTATGTAAAGTATCATGTGGGATGTCAGTGGATCATGCTCGTGATGAATGTGGGCATGATGGGGATCTTCGCATGGATGCTGGAACGATTATATAAAAGAGAACTGACAGCAGCAGCGCTTGCCATCAGTGTTTTGGTATTTGGCATATTGCTTTTGGTACGCTATTTCGGCAATGTTTTGCTGATGAAATACAGTGAACTGGCTGCCCGAGATGTGAAAGAAAAACTGCGCATCAAGATCATGGAGAAGCTGTTTCGCTTAGGCAGCGCTTATCATGAAAAGGTTGCGACCAGTGAAATCGTACAGGTGAGCGTAGAAGGCATCACTCAGCTGGAAACGTATTTTGGCATGTATCTGCCGCAGTTTTTTTACAGTATGCTGGCGCCGCTTACTTTATTTGGCGCATTGGCCTTTTTATCATGGCAGGCAGCGCTGGTATTGCTGATTTGTGTACCGCTCATTCCGCTGTCGATCGTTGTCGTACAAAAGCTGGCAAAGCGGCTTTTAGCCAAATACTGGGGACAATACACGACGATGGGCGATCATTTTCTGGAAAATCTGCAGGGAATGACGACCTTGAAGATCTATGAGGCAGATGCACGAAAGCAGCAGCAGATGAAAGAAGAGGCGGAAACTTTTCGCAGGGTAACGATGCGGGTACTGATCATGCAGCTTAATTCCATTACGATCATGGATATCGTGGCGTTTGGCGGAGCGGCGATCGGCATGTTGTGCGCGCTGTATCAATACCAAAGCGGACAGCTTTCGATCAGTGCGGCGATCTTATTCTTTCTGGTATCGGCCGAGTTTTTTCTGCCGATGCGCACGCTTGGCTCTTATTTCCATATTGCGATGAACGGCATGGCAGCATCAGATCGCATGTTTGCCCTGTTAGATCTGCAAGAAGGAGAAGATGGAGAACAGGATATCGTGGAAGCAAAGGAATTGGTAGTGGAGCATGTTTCCTTTGCTTATGAGAAAGAAGTGCCGATCTTAGAAGATGTATCGCTGGTGTTACAAAAAGGCAAAAGCGTGGCGGTCGTTGGCGAGAGCGGCAGTGGGAAAAGTACGATTGCCTCTTTGCTTATGGGCAAGCGCAGCGCTGATCAGGGCTTGATCAAACTGAATGATATCCCATTGGCAAAGATCAAACAGGCAGCATTTTACCGACAGGTTACCCTGGTGTCACACAACAGCTATCTGTTTGCGGGAAGTGTACGGGAAAACCTGCTGGCGGCCGATCCTGATGCCGATGATGCAAAGCTGTGGGAAGTGTTAAAACAGGTGGATCTGGATGCTTTTATCCGATCACAGGGCGGTTTGTCGTTTGTACTGCGGGAAAAGGGAGGCAATCTCTCCGGCGGGCAGTGTCAGCGTCTTGCCTTGGCCAGAGCGCTGTTGCATAACAGCAGCATTTACCTGTTTGATGAAGCTACTTCTAATATTGATGTGGAAAGTGAAACCATCATCAATGAACAGATCAAGGCATTGTCAAAGCAAAAAACGACCTTGATCATTTCTCACCGTCTGGCAAATGTGCAGGAATGTGATGTGATCCATGTGTTGGAAAAAGGACGGATCAAAGAAAGCGGCACGCACGAAGAATTATTAGCCAAAGCGGGATTATATGCCAAGATGTGGCATACCCAGCAGTATTTAGAGAAAGGAGCGTATCTCGATGAAGCGAAGCAATGTTAAGATCATGCGCGGATTATTGCGGTTTATGAATGGAATGTACGGTTATATGAGCTTAGCGATCCTGTTAGGTGTGATCGGTTTTCTCTGTTCGATCCTTTTAACGCTGTGGGCGTCGATGATGCTGCTGACACTGCTCGGTTTTTCCTTCTCTCTTAGCTTTATGACATGCAGCGTACTGCTTTTGGTGATGGCATTTGTGCGCGGATTCTTGCGCTATGGGGAACAGGCATGCAATCACTATATCGCTTTCCATCTGTTGGCACAAATACGAGAACAAGTGTTTGCGGCCCTTCGTAAGCTTTGCCCGGCGAAGCTGGAAGGGAAAGGAAAAGGTGATCTGATTGCGGTGATCACGGCAGATATCGAGCTGTTAGAAGTATTTTATGCGCATACCCTTTCACCGATCGCCATTGCTTTCTTTGTTTCTTTGGTATTGGTCATCCTCTTTTACCAGTTTCATCCGCTGTTTGCCTTATGGGCGCTTGCTTCCTATGTCATCGTCGGTATCGTTTTGCCGATGTGGATCTCAAAAATGACGAAAGACATCGGCATGCGGCAGCGGCAGGCAAGCGGGGCGCTTTCTTCTTTTGTGCTGGATCGTTTGAGAGGGCTGCAGGAAGTGCTGCAGTATCAGCAGCAACAGCCTTTGCTATGGACATTGAAGGAGCGTTTTGTTGAGCTGAACGCCTTAGATGAGCAATTCAAAAAAGCAAGCGGCAAAGCGATGGGCATGACGAATGTCTGCATCATGACGCTTTCTATGGGTATCTTTGTGCTCGGTGCTTTTCTGTATGAGCAGCAGATCATTTCTTTTGCACAGGTGCTGCTTGCCTTTATCCTGCTGTTTTCTTCCTTTGGCCCGGTAGTCGCTTTGGCGAATCTGGGAACGACGCTTCAGCAGACCTTCGCGGCGGGCGAGCGGGTCTTATCGCTGTTAGAGGAAACGCCGCAGGTGGAAGAAGTACACGCCGGCAAGTGGGTCAGCGGCAGCGAGATGCAGGTCGATCACATTTGTTTTGCTTATGAAGAGGAAATGATCTTAAAGGATGTGTCGCTGCAAGTTCCTTTCGGTAAAACGATCGGACTATATGGACGCAGCGGATGCGGGAAATCGACGCTGTTAAAGCTGCTGATGCGTTTTTGGGATGTCGAACAGGGCAAGATCCTATTAGGCGATGTCGATGTAAAAAAGATCAATACCAAGGCACTACGTCAAAAACAATCCTATATGACGCAGGAAACGCATTTGTTTCATGATACGCTGTTTGAAAACATCCGCATTGCCAAAGCAGATGCAACTGCTGAAGAAGTGATCGCCGCCTGTAAAAAAGCACATATCCATGAACATATCTGTTCTTTGCCAAAGGGCTATGATACGATGGCAAGCGAACTGGGTGATTCTTTATCCGGCGGAGAAAAACAGCGGATCGGTTTAGCAAGAGCATTTTTACATGATGCGCCGCTTTTGTTTCTGGATGAACCGACCAGCAACTTAGACAGTCTGAATGAAGCAAAGATCTTACTTGCTTTAGCACAGGATGAACAAAAGCGCAGCGTTGTATTAGTATCACATCGTGCTTCTACGATGAAGCTGGCCGATACGATCATCAACGTAGAAAAAGGCTGGAAGCCATGCGAGCAGTAAGCAAAAAAAGGGCAAAAGAAAAAAAGGTGGTCGCCCAGATGATCCGTATTTACTGTAACGATCACCACCGGGAAAAGGGCTTGTGTGAGGATTGTGAAGAACTGCTTGCTTATGCGCATCGGCGCATCGATCTTTGTCCTTTTATGGAAAGCAAGACTTTTTGTTCAAACTGCCGGGTCCACTGCTATGAGAAAACAAAGCGGGAACAGATCAAAGCCATCATGCGTTACAGCGGTCCGCGGATGCTGCTTCACCACCCGCTGATGGCAGTGCACCACGTGATTTCCTCAATACAAGAAAAAAGAAGATTGGAGCGAGAAAAATGAAGTATATTTATCTGATGGTCGGCTGTATCAGCTTTGCCCTTGGAACGGCAGGGGCGTTTCTGCCGATCTTGCCGACAGTGCCATTCTATCTGTTGGCGATGTTTTGCTTTTCTAAAAGCAGCGAACGCCTGCGTCAAAAACTGGAAAACAGTGCGCTTTATCAGAAATATGTCAAAGCGGCAGTGAAGGGGAAAGGCATGAGCAGACGCACGAAGATCAAAGCGATGGCGACCGTTACCCTTTTGATGAGCATCGGTTTTGTCATGATGCACCAGGTATTGCTTGCGCAGATCGTGCTGGTGCTGATCTATGTTGCCCATGCATATTTTATCTTGTGGCGGGTACGCACGATCCAAGAATAATGCTACGCAGTCGAAGGACTGCTTTTTTTTATAAGATAAAAACATCTGCCGTTTAGACAGACGTCAGTGTGTTTGCTTCAAATAAGCGTCGTTTAATGCTTGTATCGCTTCCTTGCTTGGATCGATGTAAATGGTTTGATAACTGCTTAATGCGACCAGACCGTTTTTTGCTCCTTTGATCCGCTTTAAGGTCCTGATCTTCGTATAGTTGATCGGTACGCTGGAAGAATAGCGCCCCTTGGAATACCATGCCGCTAACAGCGCCGCGCTGCGCAGCAGTGATTCGCTCAGTGTTTCACACTTGATGACGACATGGGCGCCATGCAGATCTTTGGCATGCAGCCAGTAATCTTCTTTATGGGCGAGCGTCCATGTCAGGTATTCGTTTTGCAGATTGTTTTTGCCGACATAGATCGTGCCGTCTTCACATACATACGTGTCAAAATGAGGAACGCTTGCTTTTTTGCGACGGCGGATCTGCTGCTTCTTTTGTGGGAGATAGCCCAGTGCTGCCAGTTCACTGCGAATTTCCTCAGCATCTTCGATCGTTGCCTGTGAAAGTTGCAGCTCGATCCTTTCAAAATAGCGGATCTCTTTTTCGCAGAGGGCGATCTGTTCCTCTACGATGCTTTGCGCACGCTTGTGCTTGTGATATTTTTGATAGTATTTATTCGCATTGCCCTTGGCATCCAGCTTCGGATCCAGTGGGATCCTGATTGGTTCGCCGGTTTCAAAGGAAGGCAACTGCACCTGATCCCCGCGCCTAATTTGATGCTGATAGGAAAAAAGCAGGTCGCCGTAGATGCGGTACTGATCACAATCCAGCGCCTCTTTACGGGTTTCCTCCAGCTTCGGCAGTTTTTGCCGGTTTTTATGCAATTCTTTTTTTACCAGTCGAAACAGATCGCCTGCCTGCTGCTTGATCCGTACTTTTTCTTCCTGATCATGATAGAGCAGATCAAGGCCTTTCATGATCGGATACGCGTAAGCCGGCTTCTGTAAATGGGTCAAAGGAATGACATGGAAAAAAGTTTGTTCCTCAATATCGGTGAAATAAAGCTGATCGCTTTTTTTGATCTCTGATAGGATGCTGCCAAAATCCTGTTTGTTTTGCATACGATATTCCACCTCGCTTGCGAGAAGCGGAGAAAAGCCGGAAAACTGTTTGACCAAAGAACGCTGAACGTCGATCTGCGTCGCCTGAAACGGATCGCTTTTTTCCTTTTGCTTTTCCACCGGTACAAACAATGCCTGCGGCAGGATCAGTCGTTTGCTGTTTTCAAAAGGGGGAATGCGCTTTAAGGCGTCGATGATCTTGCCGTCTTCATCGACCAAGATCAGATTCGCGTATTTTCCCATCAGTTCGATCATGAGCGTGATGCTGCGCCGATCGCCCAATTCATTATGCGTTTCCACCTGCATTTTCAAGATGCGATCCAGTCCCTCCTGCTCACAGGATAAAATGATGCCGCCGTCAATATGCTTGCGCAGCACCATTAAAAAATTATTGGGGATCTCTAAAGTCGTATAAGATAATTGCGTCAGGTTGATGCGGTTATATACACTGTGCGCCGAGATCAGCAGCCGTCTGTTTTGATGATTGCTGCGGAGCGTAAATAAAAACTCACAGTCCGAGAGCTGCTGGATCTTATTGATCTTAGCCGGCAGCATGCTTTTTAACTGCTGATTGATCTGATGCAGGATCACACCGTCTAATGCCATAAAAACACCTCATTTCAGGGCAATATTATAGCACAGGATAGTGGATTCGCACAATTTTCAATCACAAATGAAACAATTTCATCAAGATGGGCTTCAATTAGGAAAACGAATATGGGAATATTTATGAAAAAACTTTTGACAAGCATGATAGGGAACGGTAAAATAATTAAAAAAGCGGGGTGCAATATGATGAAGAAAGGATTACTGATCGTACTTTCCGGTCCCAGCGGTGTCGGCAAGGGAACCGTCAGACAGTATTTTATGCAAAATGAGGAATTGAACCTTGTATATTCCACTTCTATGACAACGCGTCAGCCAAGAGCAGGAGAAGTAGAGGGAATCGATTATTTCTTTACTGACAAGGCGCATTTTGAACAGGCGATCGAAAACGGCGAACTGCTGGAATGGGCAGAGTTTGTCGGCAATTACTACGGCACGCCGCTAAAGGAAGTAGAGCGTTTGCGCGAAGCGGGGAAAAATGTGATCCTGGAAATTGAAGTACAGGGCTGCACACAGGTCAAGGAGAAATGTCCGGATGCCGTTACGATCTTTATGATTCCGCCGAGCATGGAAGAACTGGAAAACCGTATCCGCGGCAGACGCAGTGAACCGGAGGAGATCATTCAACAGCGTTTGGCAAAGGCCCAGCGGGAAATGAAGATGGTGAAAGACTATAAATATGTCGTATGCAATGACGATCCGCAGTTAGCTGCCGATGTGATCGCTTTGATCATCAAACGCAATATGTAAAGACGATTCACTTCGTCTTTTTTTGTTTTACAGGCAGAAAAAAGGCATATCATAACGATATGCCGGTTATCCCTTTTTGTTTCATACGCATCCAGTTTTAATTAGCTGAATCTCCTTCGATAGTGAGAACGCGCTGCTTCCATGATCCAATGATAACGCTCTTCTAATACGCTTTTATAAAACTGTTTGCGTATTTGCGAAACATCGGGAAGGGAATCGATCAATGCATGGATCATATGAAAATCCACACGTTCCATAAACTTCAATAACGCTTTCGTACAGCCCGCATAGGCATGAGAAGCGATGAATGACGCATAGTTGATGTCTTTGCCCCGGTGGGTCATCACCGAATGGGTAGATAAGACATACAGCTTCATCTGCAATGGGGAAGCAAGCAGCTCCTCGATCTGTGCTTCACTGAGATTGAAATCCATAGAAGAAGCACAGTCATAGATCGGCGCCGGCTTCACTTCATCGGTGCGGCTGTTTTTTAAGATGCCCCAGTTTTCATTGTAACGATCGACATTGCCAAAGAACGCGTCTAAGATGAACTGATCCCAGAAATATTCTTCTAAAATGTGCGGTTCGATCAGCGATTGGTGCTTTAAGGCAGTCAAAATATCGTCAATATCCACGCTTTTGCCTGAATACTTGCAGTCATTGACCGCATTCTTGATATGGCTGAATTCTTCTAATTCATACTCATCATCGGTAAAATCCTTGCAGGCAACCGCTACTTTGGCGCCATATGTGCCTAAGATCGTTTCCTGTACGTCATAGCCTAAGGCATGTATGATCATGCAGCACAGATGCTCGGCATAGATCTGATTGATGTATTGATCCTGATTGGCAGAGCGGTTGAAGACAGTCCTTGGCGTTTTTACCATATACAATGTATCGTTATAGATAATTGCATTTTTCGGCAGTGAGCCGCCGTACGCTTTCCATACGCTTTGACATTTTGTAAAATCCATAACTCATTCCTCCTGTTATCATAAAAACGATTGACTGTCTGTCGATTGGCTTTCTACCAATATACTATATAGGATACACAAAAATGAGCGGGCAATCAAGAAAAAATGTAAAATTTGCATCTTTTTTTGAAAGAAATGTGCAAATTGTTTGAAAGTGTTTGATGCTGAGCGGTTTTCGTTTGGTTTACTTGCGCTGGGAATTTTAGTATAATAAGCGATAGAAAGCGAGCGTGAAGAGATGAAACTGGCACATGTCTATCTGGAATATCAGACGTTATCCTTAAATCATACCTTTACTTATGACTGCCAAGATCTGCCGGTGGAAAGAGGGATGCGGGTCAAGGTGCCTTTTGGGAATCGTTTGAGCGTCGGTTTTGTCGATCACGTGGAAGAAGTGGAACGCTATGAAGGGCGCTATCAGCTAAAGGCGGTCTATGAAGTGCTGGATGAGAAACCGCTTATTAACGAGGAATTGTTCGCTTTGGCAAAGCAGATGTCTTATCACTATGTCGCACCGATGATTTCCTGTTTTCAGGCGATGCTGCCAAGTAAGATCAAGCCGCGTTCGCATAAGGACAAGGTCGTATTTGAAACATGGATCGAATACGTGATGCACAAGCGCAATCCGACCAAACGGCAGCTGGAAGTGCTGGATGAGATGAAAGTATTGCAGTCGATCTCAAAGCGGGAATTTTTGATGTTATATAAAAGTGTGGGCACCAGACTGATCAAGGAAGGCTGCTTTCGGGAGCTGCTGTGTGAAAAGGAAGCGCTGCTGCAGGGAGAACGGCTGGATGTCAAAAAAAAGCTGAGCGCTGCGCAGGAAAAGGCGTTTGCGGAAATCAAAGCGGCGAAGCAGGATGTGGTCTTGCTGCACGGCATGACGGGCAGCGGCAAGACGGAACTGTATCTGCAGTTGGCACAGGAAGTGGTAGAAGCGGGGGAAACGGTTTTATTGCTGGTACCGGAGATCGCTTTGACTCCGCAGATGGTCAAGCGGGTCACGATGCGTTTTGGTGCGGATGTGGCGATCTATCATTCAGGGCTGTCTCCTCAGCAGAAATATGAACAGTATCAGCTGGTGGCAAAGGGCCGCGTACATATCGTGGTCGGTACCAGAAGCGCGGTTTTCATGCCGTTTGCGAAGCTGGGATTGATCGTTATGGATGAAGAACATGATAATAGTTATAAGCAAGATCAATCGCCGCGTTACCATTGTCGGGATGTGGCGCTGTGGCGTGGGCGCTATCATCACTGCAAAGTGCTTTTGGGCAGTGCGACGCCTTCTTTGGAATCGTATGCGCGTGCTTATAAGCAGGTGTATGGCTTGGTAAGCTTAAAAGAGCGGATCAACAAGCAAATGCCAAAGATCGATCTGGCCGATATGAAAGGCAGTATGCGAAAGGGCGCCCATCATTTGATCGCACCGGCGCTGAAAGAAGCGATCGAACAGTGTGTCATGCGCAAGGAACAGGTCATTTTGCTTCTGAATCGGCGCGGGCATACCCCGATCTTGCGCTGTGGGGAGTGCGGAGAAGTCCTGCATTGTCCGCACTGTGACAGTGCGATGGCGTATCATAAGCAAAAGCAGGTCTTAAAATGCCATATTTGCGATACGATGACGGCTGTGCCGACAGCTTGCCCAAACTGTCATGCGACACAGAGCTTTGAATACATCGGCTATGGCACCCAGCGCATGGAAGAAGCGCTGCTCTCCTTACTGCCGGGCATTCGCGTGCTGCGGATGGATCGAGATACGACCACGCAAAAAGATGCGCATGAGCGTTTGTTGGAACAGTTTGAAAATCAGGAATACGATATTTTATTAGGCACGCAGATGATCGCCAAGGGACTGGATTTTGAAAATGTAACGCTGGTCGGCATCCTGAATGCGGATGCGGGCTTGGCAAGAAGCGATTATGCCTGTGTGGAGGAAACCTTTGATTTGCTTTATCAGGCGTGTGGCCGCAGCGGCCGCGGAGCCAAGGCGGGTCGGGTGATGATGCAGGTGTTTGATACAGAGCATTATGCGGTGCGCTGTGCGATGCTGCAGGATTATGAACAGTTTTTCTATCATGAGATGCGCTATCGTCATTTAGCCGGTTATCCGCCTTATCGCTATTTGAGCAGCGTGGTGCTGCATCATGCCCAAAGCGATGTGGCGCGTGAGGAGAGTGAACGGCTGCTGACACAGTTTCAGGGCCGAAAGGATATTTTGTTTTTAGGAGTGAGCGAATTGGGAAAACGGATGGATCGTTTTCGTTTTCGGATCTTGATGAAGAGCAAGGATCAGGATCGCATGATTCAGCTGTTGCATGAGATGTATGCGTATCATGCTTCCGCAAAGATGCGTACAAAGATCGAATTAGACAGTGAAACGGTGGGATCGTAAATGAAGAGAAAAGGAATTTTTGCGGCTTATGGAGCTGCGCTTGCTCTGCTTGCGCTTGCCAGCGTCTATGATTTGTTTCTTTCTGCGCGGCTTTATGCACCAAACTGTCTATTCGCATGGATCCTTGAGCATTATGCGTCGGTGGCCGCCTATGGCTGCTATGCTTTTATGATGGCGGTACTGGCTAAGGGCAGGCATCGTTTCTTCCTGCTTGGGGTCTTTGGTTTTGGCGCGCTTTGCGTGCAGTCCTTTTTTGGCATTTATGGTCTTAGGTCATGGCTGTTAGGGATTGCTTTCTATGGCATACTGGTGTTTTTCGTTTTATACAGTGCGCATCAAATGAGCCAGGCAAGGTGTGAAGCGTGGTGTAAATGGATCCTTTTTTATGCGAAGCTGATGTTGGTTAGCTATGGGATCGTGCTGCTCATAAAGCTTGGCTGGCAGCGGGTGCGTTTTCGTCAGATCGATGCGCAGCATCCTTTTCAATGCTGGTGGCTGCCGCAGCTTGCGGGAATGGCGTATGCGTCCTTTCCCAGCGCCCATACCGCGCTCACATCCTCGCTGCTGGCATGCTTCATCAAAGATGTATGGAAAAAGCGCCGCATTTCGATCGGCAAGGCGATAACGGTGTTTGGGGCGATCGCTTTGATGGGACTTAGCAGGATCATCATGGGCGCGCATTATTTAAGTGATGTATGCGTTGCTTTTTTGATCAGTTTCAGCGTCTATGTATGGCTGGAGCGAAAGGAAAAGCGCAAATACGGTATATGGGAAGGCAGGTGGAAGCATGGACGTTAGAGAAATTGCTTGGCAGGTATTGAATCAGGTTTGTCTGGAAAAGGAGTATGCGAATCTCGCTTTGCGCAAAGTGAAGTTACAGGGAGCGGATATGGCGTTTGTGACGCAGGTGGTCTATGGCACGTTACAGCATTATCGCTATGTTCGTTATTTATGGGAAGGCTTGGTAAAAAGCAAACCAAAGAGCAAGATCGCGGTGCTGTTGGATATGAGCGTGTACCAGCTGATGTTTTTGCATACGCCGACTTATGCGATCATCCATGAAGCGGTCGATCTTGCTAAACAGGTGTATCAGGGGCGCTATGCGAAGCTTGTCAATGCGCTGCTGCATCAGGTAGAGCTATCCCCGCGCGCACTGCCGCAAGAAGAAACGGCGCGTTTGGCGATCGAAACCTCCCATCCCGACTGGCTGTTGGCGATGTGGAAAGCCCAGTATGGAGCGGAAATCATGAAACAGATCGCTTATCATGATATTGCTGAAGGCAAGACCTGGATCCGCTGCAATACCTTGGTCAACAGCTTAGAAGAACTGGAAGCGGCAATGCCCGGACGACTGGAAAAAGCACCGTTGCCACAGGCTTATGCATATTTAGGCAAGCAGTTGTTGCAGGAACCATGCTTTAGAAACGGCGGCTTTGCGATCGGCGATCTTTCCAGTCAGATGGTCGCCGGCTACCTTGATCCCAAACCACATGAAACCATTTTGGATGTGTGCAGCGCGCCGGGCGGGAAAGCCTGTCATATGGCGGCGCTTATGGAAAATAAAGGCAAGATCATCGCCTGCGATCTGCATGCGCATCGGGTAAAGCTCATTGAGGAAGGAGCAAAACGCCTGCATGTTTCTATCATTGAAACCAAGGTCTTAGATGCCTTACAAGCACAGACGTACTTTTCTCATACATCGTTTGACCGCATCTTATGTGATGTGCCATGCAGCGGTTATGGTGTTTTGCAGGGGAAAAGCGATATTAAATATCATATGCAAAGCAGCGATATGGACGCGATCATCAAGACACAGGAAGCGATACTGGAAAGCGTCTGGCCGTTAGTAAAGGTGCATGGCGTCTTGGTGTATTCGACCTGCACGCTCAATAAGAAAGAAAACGAGAAGCAGATCGCGGCTTTTTTAAGCCGTCATCCGCAGTTTCAATTAGAAAAAGAGCAGACGATCTTTCCTTTTATCTATAACAGCGACGGTTTTTATATGGCAAAGCTGTGCCGCATCGCATAAGTATTACCTCGATCCGAAAAAGTTCTGTGGGCGCAAAAGCAGGACTTTTTTATTTTTACGGCTTCGCTATCCCTATTTTGTGTGAGTTGTGGTAAAATATCTAAAGGTGATGCTATGCAAAGTTTATATGACTTTAATTATGAACAGTTAGGCGAATATGCCCTTGCACAGGGCTGGAAGAAATATCGCGGACATCAGCTGTTTCAGTGGATGTACCGCAAACGGATCAAAGACATCGACGAGATGAGCGATCAGAAAAAAGAGATCCGCACCTTTTTGAAAGAACGGTTTTGTTTATCGCCGCTGACCTTAAAAGACAAGCAAGTGTCGAAAGACGGCACGACGAAATATTTGTTCGAGCTGGCCGATGGATCGTTAGTGGAAAGCGTTTTGATGCTGTATGATTACGGCCGCAGCATTTGTGTTACTTCACAGGTCGGCTGCAATATGGGCTGTGCCTTTTGTGCCAGCGGTCTGTTAAAGAAAAAGCGGGATCTCAGCAGCGGGGAAATGGTGGCACAGGTCATGTATGTGCAGCAAGATCTCGATGCGCTGCAGGAACGGCTCTCGCATATCGTCGTCATGGGGACCGGGGAACCCTTTGACAACTATGATAACGTCATGAATTTCTTGGCAACGGTCAATGATGATCGGGGACTGGCGATCGGTGCAAGACACATTACGATTTCCACATGCGGCGTCGTGCCGAAGATCTATGCCTTTGCCAAAGCGCATACACAGTATAATCTGGCGATCTCTCTGCATGCGCCAAACGATGCACTGAGAGATACGCTCATGCCGATCAATCGGGCATATCCTTTGAACGAACTGATGAAAGCGGTGCGCTGCTATGGGGAAGAAAACAATCGGCGGCTGACATTTGAGTATATTTTATTAAAGGGGGTCAATGATCAGCCTCAGCATGCCAAACAGCTGGCAGAACTGTTAAAGGGCGTCCATGCCTATGTCAATCTGATTCCTTACAATGCGGTGGATGAGCATGGCTATCAGGGAGTGAGCCGCAATGAAGCGATGCGCTTTTACGACGCTTTGATGAAAATGGGCGTGCGCTGTACCATCCGCAAAGAGCATGGCGGCGATATTGATGCGGCATGCGGACAGCTGCGGGCAAAACATATGAAAGTACAAGGAGTGAAGCAATGAAAGCTTATGGAGCAAGCGATATCGGATTAAAACGGGAACAAAATGAAGATCACATTTACTATGCCTATAATGAAGCGCATTATTTTTTAGGTTTGGTGTGCGATGGGATCGGCGGACAAAATGCGGGCGATGTTGCCAGCAAGATCGCTGTCGATATTTTCAAACATGCGTTTCAGCATGCCGATGCGCTGCATGATGATGAAAGTGTAAGAAAATGGCTGAAAAAGCAGATTCAGACAGCCAATGACGAGATCTTTGCGATCGCTTCCGGAAGCTATGAATACAAAGGGATGGGAACGACGATCTCCGGGGTGCTGATCACCTCTAAGGAATCCGCTTATCTGTTTAATGCGGGTGATTCACGGGTCTATGGTCTGTATGATCAGCTGGTCTTGCTAAGCGAGGATCACTCCTTTGTCAATGATTTGATCAAGCGCGGAGAGATCAGCGAGGAAGATGCACTCACGCATCCGAAACGCAATATGCTTACAAATGCGCTGGGGATCTGGGACGATGTGAAAATGGATCTGAACCGTATCAATCCCGCTTATCGGGCACTGATGATCACCAGTGATGGTGTGCATGACTATGTGCCTTTGGCGATCATGCAGGATGTGGTGGCAGATGGCCGTTTGGGAACGAAGGAAAAAGTAGAGCGGCTGATCGCTTTGGCGAATCGGGCGGGCGGTTATGACAACAGCAGCGTCGTATTGGTGGAGAAAGAGGTGCCTTATGAATAAAATGTTGGCACAGCGTTATATGATCGTATCCGCCCTTGGGGAAGGCGGCATGGCAGATGTTTATTTGGGCATCGATACGATCTTGAACCGGGAAGTGGCGATCAAGATCTTGCGTGGCGAACTGGCCAATGATCCGATCACGCTGCTGCGTTTTCAGCGGGAAGCCGGTGCCGCCAGCAAACTCAGCCATCCCAATGTCGTAGAAGTGTACGATGTGGGAGAAAGCGAGGGGCGCCATTACATCGTCATGGAATATGTGAGAGGTAGGACCTTGAAGCAGCTGATCTCACAAAGAGGCGCACTGCATAAAGAAGAAGCGGTCGAAATCATGAAGCAGCTGGTTTCCGCAATCAGCGCGGCGCATGAAAACAACATCATACATCGTGATATCAAACCGCAAAATGTATTGGTAAAAGATGATGGAACTGTGAAGATCACCGACTTCGGCATCGCTTTGGCAAATGATGCGGTACAGCTGACATCCAGTGATTCGGTACTTGGCAGTGCGCATTATCTTGCACCGGAAACGACCCGCGGCGAACCGGCGACCAATCAGATCGACATTTATGCGCTGGGAATCGTCTTTTATGAACTGTTATGCGGCGATGTGCCCTTTCACGGAGAGAATCCGGTGCAGATCGCGATGAAGCATCTGCATGAAGAAATGCCGAGCATCAAGGAATTTAACCCGACACTGCCGCAGTCGATCGAAAATATTATTATCAAGGCGACTGCCAAAAATAAAGCAATGCGCTATAAAAGTGCAAAAAGTATGTTGGCAGATCTGGAGAAATGCCTGCTTCCGCAGTATCAAAATGTGGCAAAGCTGACTTTCGATCAGCCAAGCAATGAACCGACACGGGTCATGAATGCGGAAAAAGAACGCGTGCGGGAAGTGGAACAAAGCGAGGATGACGGCCATAAAAAGAAAACGGTCATCGCTGTGCTGGTATTGCTTTTATCCGCGATCGCCCTTTTGGCGGTGCTGTATTTCGGCGGCATTCTCGATTCGATCTTACCGGCCAAGATGATCACGGTCGTTGATGTGAGCAATCAACAGAAAGATGATGCGATCGCACGTTTGGAAAAAGCCGGTTTTGTCATCGGCAAGATCGACTATGAATTAAGCGAGGATATTGAAAAGGGCTATGTGATCGAAACATCGCCCGCAGCCGAAAAAGAAGCCAAAAAAGGATCCAGCGTGGATCTAGTCGTATCTAAAGGACTTTATTATATTGCCAAGAATTATACCGGTGAATCGATCGATGCGGTAAAAGCGGAATTAGAAGAAGCGGGCGTAAGCGTCAAGATCGTTATCAACCAAGTGCCTTCCGCAAAACCAAAGGGCACAATATTGAAACAGAGCGGCTGGGAAAAAGGCGATCGGATCGATCCGGAGAAGGGCGGCACTTTGGCGTTTGAGGTGGCGGATTATCCACAGTTTACCATTGATGCGTCTTTGAAAGGAATGCCGATCGAAGAAGCGGCGGAAAAATTGCGTGCACAGGGCGCCAAGGTCATTACTTCGCGTAAATCGACATTGGAGCTCAGTGAAGAGGAATTAGCAGCGATCGAAACGGGTGTTGTAGTAGAAAGCGATCCGGCGATCGGTACGCTTTATACACAGGATGAAAGCAGTGTCATCACGCTGTTTTACTACTAGTGAAGCAAAAGCACGCATAAAGTGAGGTAAGCATGGAAAAAGGTAGAATTATCAAGATCATCTCGCATCAGTATCAGGTATTGGTCGATGGAGAACTGCTGGAATGTGTGGCAATGGGGAAACTGCGCAAGGACAAGGCGCCGGTCGTCGGCGATCTGGTGCTGGTGGAACGCTTTGGCGATCAAAATGGGATCCAGCAGATCCTGCCGCGGCAAAATGAGCTGGTGCGCCCGCGCATTGCCAATGTCGATCAGGCGATCATCGTGATGTCAGCGTGTGATCCGCAGTTTTCGACGGCCTTGGTCGATCGGCTGATCTTTTTGATCTGTTATGCCAAGATCAAACCGATCATCTGTGTCAGCAAAATGGACCTTGTCGATGCAAATGATCCAGTGCATGCGGCGCTTTTGGATTATCGAAACAGCGGTTATGAAGTATTTGAAACCGGTCTTGATCGAAGCGATGAAGCACTAAAGCAGATGTTAAAGGGAAAGATCAGCGTATTGACGGGACAAAGCGGCGCCGGGAAAAGTTCTCTGATCAATCGTCTGGATGCCAATTTCGAGCTAAAGACCCAGCAGATCTCAAAGGCGCTGGGACGAGGCAAGCATACGACGCGGCACTGTGAACTGATGGCTGTGAGCGGTGGCTGGGTAGCGGATACGCCGGGTTTTTCTTCTCTTGACTTTACGCACGTGGAAATCGACAAGCTGGCGGCTGCCATTCCCGATTTTCAAGAGATGCTGGGGAACTGTCGCTTTCAGGACTGCCGGCATTTGAAAGAACCGGATTGTGCGATTCAAAACGCGGTGAAAGAAGGACGCATTTCCCAAACCCGTTATGCGCACTATCGAGAGATCTGTGAATGGATCTTAAATCAGAAAGTAAAATATCGCTAAGGAGGAAAACTATGACAAAAACCATTGTAGCACCTTCGATCTTATCGCTTGATTATGCGAATGTGAGCGAGCAGTTGAAGCAGTTAAATGAAAGCAAGGCAGAGTGGCTGCACTTTGATGTGATGGATGGTCATTTCGTGCCGAATCTGACCTTTGGACCTGATCTGTTGAAGGGCTTTAAGAAATGTACGGATATGGTGATGGATGTGCATATCATGGTAGAAGATCCCGTTTTCTTTACCGATGTGTTTCTGAAAGCCGGCGCGGATATTCTGACCTTTCATTATGAGGCATGCAAAGATGAAAAAGAAGTGCGCATGATCTGTGAAGAGATCCATGCCTGTCATGCCAAAGCCGGGGTCAGCGTAAAGCCGGGCACGCCGATCAGCGTATTGGATCCATTGCTGGATGTGATCGATGTCGTGTTGATCATGTCCGTAGAGCCGGGATTCGGCGGTCAGTCGTTCATGGAAGACATGTTGGAAAAAGTACGCTATATCAAAAAACAAATCGTAGAGCAAAACCGTTCGACTTTGATCGAGATTGACGGCGGCATCAATGCCGATACCGCAAAACTGGCGAAAGCCGCCGGTGTCGATGTATTGGTGGCAGGCAGTTATGTTTTTCGAAATGACATTAAATCGGCGGTAGAAAGTCTTTTATGAAGCCGGTGCGCTTAGTTGCCGGGCGAAGTGAAGCGCTTGGTTATGATGCGCGCTTTGATTACATCGGCGTAGACAAAGGCGCATGGTACTGTCTGTGCAGCGGTATTCCGATGATCTGTGCCATCGGCGATTTTGATTCCATCAGCAAAGAACAGTTAATAAAATTGCAAAGCGCTACGGAAGTGATCTGTTTGCCAAAGCGAAAAAACGAAACAGACAGTGAGGCTGCCATCGCTTTAGCCAAAGACCGCGGTTATGAACAGATCTATTTATACGGCGGCCTAGGCGGCAGGATGGATCATACGCTTGCCAATCTTTACTTGATGTTATATCGCGATCATACACTGGTCTTGGAAGATGCGCATCATGAGATCCGTATGGCGAAGGCCGGCGCTTATTCACTGCAAAAACGCTTTCGCTATTTGTCGCTGCTGGCTTTGGAGGACAGTGTGATCACCATAAGCGGTGTGGCTTATCCGCTTGCCCATCGCACGATTACGACCAAGGACATTTTTACGGTTTCCAATGAAATCATAGGAGAAGCGCTCCTTACGGTAGAAAAGGGCAGTGTGCTGCTCATACAGTGTGAAGATGAAAAAAACGGCATTGAATCATATTAAGTGATCCGATACCGTTTTTCTTTCGATTTTATCAAATACATAAAGAAAAAAACAGGTTTCCCTGTTTTATTAGATACTGCTCTTTTTCAGCGTTTTCAAAGCACGAGCTGAGATACGGATTGTCTGAGGTTTTCCGTCAACCATTACTTTCACTTTCTGTAAGTTTACATTCCATTTACGGCGTGTAGCACGCATGGAATGAGAGCGTTTATTTCCTGATAAAGGACCTTTTCCTGTTACTGCACAAACTCTTGACATATAGTTACCTCCTTCCGTAAGTAATTGACTTAATCGCCCATATATAATAGCATCTAATATATGAAAAAGCAAGATAATTTTTCTAAAAATATTTCAGCTGAGAAAATGGGTGCTTTTTAGTATTTTCAAAAGGCAAAGCAGTAGTAAAATTTCCCATATTCTTTTATCTATACAAAATTTACTTTCTATTATATAATTATGATGTATTTTTATGCAAAGGAAGTGGATCAATGAAAAAAGGATGGGCATTATTATCAATATTATGTTTACTTTTCGTTGGCTTCAATGATATAAAAGCACAGAGCGACAAGAGCGAGGATAACGGTGCATCAGATGATAAAATAGATGAATTGTTTACGCAGTCTGAGGAATATCAGGAAATGAAAGAACTGATCGATGAATACAGCGGCGTATCACAGTTATATGATGCGGACGGCAATGAAGTGGAAGAAGTCCCGCTTCCCAAAAGCAGAATGCGGCGTTCTGTTGCCCGTGCAGCCAGTGATTACAGTGTGCCTTATGGAATCGTAGATTTCTATTCTAATCGTACAGGTAATTATATTGAATACATTGATGAAGCAACCGGGCTGGTAGGATATCTCGGCGGTACTAATTCCGGTGCTTATTTAGGGAAAGATGCGCAGAATCGAATCCGTTTTAAGATGTCCGGTGTGGTCGGTGCTATTCTTCCGTCCTATGAAAGTCAGGTAGCGGTATATGGTGATGTCAATCATTTATATACTTCGTTTTATCGAGTGGAAAGCGGAAAGCTGTGGCATTATATCAATTATAATAATGCACAGAATCTTTATTATAAAAAAATGGTGGGATATGCGCAGGATGTGCCTTATTTAACGGCTAATGTCAATTATTTCAGTTATGACGGTCATTATTTTTATCAAAATGAGCACCAGATGTATGATGATTATAAAGCAAATACATACGCATATCCGCATGCGGTTAATGCGGGCAAGCCTTACTATAACTATTTTCAGTATTTAACGCATCGTGCTTCTTCTAATTACAGCGCGCAGGAATTTGATGCTTATACGAATGATATCGTTGGCTCGGCGGGCAAGCGGGATACGAAGAAACGGCCGATTTTCGGTCAGCTGGCGGATAAATATTGCGATCTGATCATTCTGACCGAGGATGATCCGCGGGATGAGGATCCGCTGCAGATCGCCGAGGAAATCGCCTCCGGCATTGCCAAAACCAACCGGATTCTGATCGAAAGCCGGTATGACGCCATCCGTCAGGCCATCGAGGTCGCCAATGTCGGCGATACGATTCTGATTTTGGGCAAGGGAGATGAAAACTTCATCTATCGCGAATTCGGCCGCGAGCCGTGGATGAGCGATCCGGCTGCCGTACGCGATATTCTGCGCCGCTATTATTTCGAACCGGAAGAGGAGGAAGATCATGAAGCCGCTGAATAAGTACATCGACCACACGCTGCTGAAACCGCAGAGCACCCGCAGTCAGATCCGTGAGCTTTGCGATCAGGCCCGGGAATTTGATTTTGCTTCGGTCTGCGTCAATCCGTGCTGGATCCGTTATTGCCGCCAGCAGCTGGCCGGATCCCAGGTGAAGGTCTGCACGGTGATCGGCTTTCCGCTGGGCGCGATGACGACCGAGGCCAAGGTGGCGGAATGCCGTGACGCTGTTGAAAAGGGCGCGAATGAAATCGACATGGTCATCAACATCGGCGCTTTGATCGATGGGGAGATGGAGTTTGTCAGTGAGGAAATCCGCCGGGTTAAGGAAGCGGCCGGCGATCGCATTCTCAAAGTCATTCTGGAAACCTGTCTGCTGAGTGATGAACAGAAAGTACAGGGCTGTCGTGCCTGCGTGGCGGGCGGCGCTGATTTTGTCAAGACCTCAACCGGCTTTTCCACCGGCGGGGCGACGGTGGAGGATGTCCGGCTGATGAAGCAGACTGTAGGCGAGGCCTGTCAGGTCAAGGCAGCCGGCGGGGTGCGCAGTTATGAGGATCTGATCGCGATGATCGAGGCCGGCGCGGACCGGATCGGCACCTCCAGCGGTACCCGTCTGCTGCAGAACGCTTCCTTATCCCGGCGTTGAACCGGATTGTGCGGCTGGACGAATGTCCGCAACAGATGCAGCTGGCAGCGGACTGGTTCAGCCGGCACTGGCAGAATGACAGCGCGCTGTATTTTGCGAGCATGCGGGAAAGCCTGCAGAGAAAAGACGGCGTTCCACGCTGGTGGATCGTGACAGAGGAAGACTCGATCATCGCCGGCGCCGGCGTCATCGCCAACGATTTTCATCAGCGGCCGGATCTGACTCCCAATGTCTGCGCTCTGTTTGTCGAGCCTGCCTGGCGAGGGCGGGGTCTTGCCCGCAGGCTGTTAGAGACGATCCGGCAGGATTGCGCTGAAGCAGGGATTGCGCGTCTGTATCTGATCAGCGATCATGTGGGATTCTATGAGAAATGCGGCTGGCAGTTTCTGCAGAAGGTACAGGAAAACGACGGCCGCTGGATTTCGATGTTCACCATTCTGTGCGAGGGTGAAAAAAATAAGAACCGGGATGTTAAAGTTTTCTGAAAAGGTTGCATTTTAAATGGGTCTTGGGTATAATATATCTGCTTGCATCAGAAGGGAGGGTAAATATGCCAAGAGTTGTCTTAAAAGAGAACGAAGTACTGGATGACGCATTAC
>NBJMC04201__coassemble_428_pt1 | contig 35995 bp, 39 predicted proteins | sample NBJMC04201__metabat2_high_PE_025 | metagenome-assembled genome bin NBJMC04201 | reverse complement strand
TAGGAAGAAAGGAAGAATTTACATGAAAGCAAAGAAAACCAGAACGATCGGCAGCATGATAGCACAAGATAAAAGTCTTGTGAAATTTCGGCGTATCTATGGCGGCTCGCTCAATGGCAGTATCAACGGTAATATCAATCTGAAGTATTATTCCGGTACGGTTTCTTCTGGCTTAGTTTATGGTGGAAGCGATGGGGAAAAGTCCGCGGCACCGCTTGAAATAAACGGAGATATCAATGTGCAATTAGGCTATGCAGGCATGAACAATGATGTTATTTCGTATTCATCCGTTACTGCTGCAGGAAGAAATACGACTGTGAAAAATGTGAACCTTGCGGTATATGACAACGGAAATTCTACCATTTATGCTGGATATGATAATACTATTTTAGGAGATGTCGATTTATCAGTTGCCGGCAGCGGTGATAAAGGTCATGATATTTATGTGGCCGGACAGGGAACGATGAATATCGGCGGCGATGTTGATGTTAGTTATTCGTTCATCAATACCGCTTCTTCCGAATATGGTTTTCCAACCCTAGAAATAATCAGCGGCGGCACTGCCAATATCGGCGGCGATGTGACTGTGGATCTATCAAAAACCGACCAGACATATCAATTTGAAAAATTGAGCATTAACCACAATTCCGGCACCTTAAATGTAGCGGGCGACTGTGTATTAAATATTAACGCTAATGTGAAAGCGGGATATTTATGCGGTAATTCCACAGATACACGCGGCAATACTGTAAATGCCAAAAATACGATCAATTTTGCCAGCGGTGTGCAAGCCAAAGTCGGCACCATTCAGGAATGCGGCAATATTTTCATAAAAGAACAGGCAAATGTTGAAATCAACAGTAATTATTTCCCAGTAACGATTCCCTCTACATCTGAAGAAGAGGGAAGAGGTGCTGATCCGTTTTCCTATTGCTATCATCTTACTTTAGAAAAAGGATCGGTATTGAATACACGTAACGTAACCTGCGCCATTTTAGGAAATGTGGTAATCAATGAAGCCGAGTGGTGGAAAAAAGGTACGGTGGCAATTAGAGGAAATTATACCGCGCATCATGCGAAGCTGTATATCCCGGCAGTGATCAGCGGTCAAAATTATGGAACGGCATCAAGCAATGCGATTACCTTGCGTATCTTTGGCGAAGCGAAAGGAGACAGCACAGTTTATCTGATGGATCGCACGAACTGGACCGAAACGGCTTCTGTCATCGGTGATAATTACATTGCGGCCTTAAAGCTGGCAGATGATGCACCGGCGCAAAGCGTGTTTGTCTTACATAAAGAAAATGCAGATGATCAGCACTATTTGAAACGAGTTGACGATGTTAAGTATGCTACCTACTATATGTGGCAGATCAATCGTGAGATCGTCTATGATTATCAGAAGATCTATGCAGAAGATTTAAGTGTCTATGAGGGCGGTTTAGGTACCGGCAGCAAAGGGCAGGGAGCCGTAGGCAATGCACTGCCGGAGCCGCATTGGCAAATGTCCTTCGCGGATATGAATATTAAGGTTGGAGATCAGGAATGGTCGATAAACGATCAAGGACTTCCGTTTACTTGGGAATATCGTAATTTAGAAACCGGAGAGGTCGTAAAAGATTCGGCCAGAGCAGGTGTTTACGGTCTTTATGTATATCCGCTGAAAGATCATGAGAATGAAATTGTGTCGATCGGCAATCAACAGGCGTTGTATCTGCCGGCAGATGGCTGGAAAGCAGCAGAAATCAAAGTGCGTGACATTACCGACAATGAAAGCGCCGATGATTTGTCAAACGATATGTTCAAGGCGGTATATAACTATCATTCGCCGTTAGCGGGACGCTTGCGCAATATGATGGTATTCAGTCGTGCATTGCTGAGCGATCATGCGAACAGTGCATTAAACGGAACCTTTGACGAAACGACCGGAACCCATAGCGAGACATGCGATCAAAGTCAACCGCATGCACATGTTTATCCGGGAACCAAATTTCTGAAAAACGGTAAAACCGATCTGCCGGTCAATGCGTATGCGCGTATTGGTCTGTTATGGGATGATCTATTAGATGATGTGCTCGGCTCACAGGCACGCATGGATACGCTCCATGAAAAGAGCTTAAAGGCTCTTCCGGATACCTTTACATCCGATCAGGCGATCACTCGAAAATTCCAGTATATCGATCTTGTCGATATGAATGACGGCAACATTTGGGTCGGAACCGAAAATGAGAATGTTACGATCTATATGCCATATACAGATGAAATGACAAAAGACGATACGATCGCCGTTACTTATTTTGATGGATTGACCAGAGATTATACGGTCAATATGGATCAGGCGGATCTAGATGCGGAAATCGCCAAAAGCAATGCCCATGCCCTAAAGGTAACAAAAACCGACACCGGTATTTTATTCGATGTACCAAGCAAACAATTTGGTCCATTTGAAGTAATGTGGCAGAAGCAAGCATCCCTCAGCAAGCCGGAAACACCGTCTGTGGATAAACCAAATGATCAGCCTTCTAACATCAAACCAACAGAATCAAAACCACAATCGCAAGTATCGACCGGTGATACTACCGATACAACGATCTGGCTTTCACTGTTAGCCGTTTCTACGCTTGCCTTCGCAGTGATCGTCTTAAAGAACAAGAAACGCCGCAAGGCAGAATAAAGCCATGTGTTTATTGAATTGACGGTTAGAAAGAAACAAATAGAAGTCCGTAAGGGATCACGATCCTTGCGGGCTTTTGTTTTACTTATAAAAGGCAGATAGAGCGGTAAATGTGCAGCTTTCATCATAATTCCCATCGCTTTCGCATACAGTGGGTTGAAAGGGGCGCTACATGAAAACCACTGTCAAAATCGTTATAAAATGTTTGTTTCTCTGTGCTTTTCTCGCATTGACACCGTTTTTCGATGCGATCGGTTCAATGGTACATATGGAACACCGCATTCCTAATCTTTTATATAGCGATGACAAAGATGATGAAGAACGCTCATTGAAAGAGGAACTGAACGTGCTTTCTTCCCGTCAATTCCTTCAAGTTAATGAGCAGACTTTTACCTTTGAAACAACCAATGATGTAAAAAGTGCTGATCCTGAACCGACGTCATCGGATAAGCAGACAAATCCGGAAAGCAATGGCAAACGCATCTACATTTACAGCACCCATCAAAGTGAGGATTATTCCAATGAAGCGACGGTAATGGATGCGTCAGCGCTTTTGGCGAACAGCCTGCAAGAAAAAGGCTATCAGGTCGTCGTGGAAACAAATGATTTTAATGCCTACGCCAGAGCCAACGGCTTTGACTACAATACCCTGTATCAGGTTTCCAATAAGTTTATCAATGACGCTTTTGTGGAATACGGCGGTTTTGATCTGGTAATTGATCTACATCGTGATGCGACCCCGCGCAGCGCCGCAATATTAGAAAAAGAAATCACTTATGCGAAGGTCATGTGTGTGATCGGCGGTTTGGCGGCTTATGCTGATGAAGTGAATCAGATGGCATTGACATTAACCGACATAATGAATGCCAAAGTCGATGGTATCATGAAATCCCCGATGATCCGTGAAGCGTATTATAATCAAGGCATGGCACAGAATATGATCTTGATCGAGCTTGGTTCCAATACCAATACATTTGCAGAGATCGAAGCGAGCATTCCGGTTTTGGCAGAGGGCATTGATGAACTGTTGAGGTGAGAAGATGAAACGATTTCTTTGTGATGCGTTGCTGGTGCTGGTGATCGTATCGATCATGCACTATGATTTTGATCAAGAAGTAAGCGTGGAAGAACAAGTCCGTGATTTTGAAGCGGAAGTATCACGCGAACAGATCGTAAAGCCGAAAACAGAAACGGTGCGTTTACAGGATATCAAAGAAAACAAGGCGTCTGCATCGGCACGCGGGGTTTCGGAGTTTATCGTCGGTGTTACTGAGGAAGGCGCGCATCTGTTTGGCTCTTTGTTTGGGGGCATCTTGCAATAGCGTTCTTTACGTGATAGAAAAAGCGTGATATACTCATTTGGGAATGAGGTGATACGATGAAAGAAAGAATCGTATTTATGGGAACACCTGTTTTTGCCTGTGCGATCTTGAAGTGTTTGAAAGAGGCGGATTACGATGTTGTACTGGTCGTTTCACAGCCTGATAAAAAAGTGGGAAGAAAACAACTGATTCAGGAAACGCCGGTGAAAGCGCTGGCGCAGACTTATGGAATCGAGGTATTTCAGCCGGAACGGATCAAAGATACGTATGAACAGATCTTGCGTTATAGGCCGGATCTGATCGTAACCTGTGCTTATGGGCAGATGATCCCGGAAGCGCTCTTGCATGCACCGCGGCATGGGAGTATCAATGTGCATGCTTCTTTATTGCCAAAGCTGAGAGGTGGTGCGCCGATCCATAAAGCGATCATCAACGGTGATTCACAAAGCGGCATATCCATTATGCGAATGGTCAAACAGATGGATGCTGGAGCGGTCATGAAACAGGTCGCCGTGGCGATTACGCAGGATGATACGATGGGAACATTGAGCGAAAAGTTAGCCGATGCCGGCGGGAAACTGTTGTTAGAGTGTCTGCCGCTGATCTTGCGTGATGAGGCGGTCTTTATTGAGCAGGATGAAAGTCAAGCGACATTCGCCTATAATATTTCCAAGGAAGAAGAAAAAATCGATTTTACCAGACCGTTACAAAACGTATATGACCAGATTCGCGGATTGATTCCTTCGCCGATCGGTTATGCGTTCCTAAACGGTAAAAAGATCAAATTTCATGCGGTGCGTAAAAAAGAACAAGCGCATGCGCATCAAAACGGTGAATTGGTTGGCATGATGGAAGGGGCGCTGGCGATTGCCTGTGAAGGCGGCTATCTACTGGTAGAAGAGCTGCAGATGGAAGGGAAAGCCAAGCTGGATGCGAAAAGCTTTTATAACGGCGCCGGTCGTAATTTGATCGGATCTTGCATAGTGTAAAAACTTGTGGATCATTTTCTCATTTTATGAGGATGATTCACTTTTTTTCGGCTTTGAAATGCTAACTAACAATATTGTAAATGGAATGTTTGATAATCTCAAGAAAGAGAATCCATCAAAGGATCATACGGATCATGATAGCCCGACATATTATAATGAATTAGTATCCTTGAAAGTAGAAACAACTGATAAGAAAGTAATGTTGGGAACAAACACGCTTGCATATGCTTTTGATCCTACCGGCGATGCAGTTAGAAATCAGTATTGGTTTAATAAATTAGTATCGATTGATTTAAGCGGCCTAGATACTAGTAGTGTTACGAATATGGCTTATATGTTTGCGTATTGTTTATTCAAAACCTCTCAAAAGCTTTATAACTTGGTACGACATTGTTTGTGATCGCTCTGAATCTTAGATCATACTTGCATAACTCCTCTAATTCACGTAAAGAGGCATAGCCTCCGTTTACGAAAGCCAATATAATACAAGCAAGCATCATACCCGGGTGATAAGCACGTTTATCATAATTATGTAAATCAATATATTTATTTAGATCGATCCTTTCCATAATCTCCATAACTGTTCTTGACAAATCACACTTATCAACATTTTTTTCATAAGAATAAGTAAAATCTAGTAGCATATATGGTTGAAATACGCTATAATTCTCTTGGTTAATTTGTGTACTGGTCATACTTAAATTATACCAAAAAAACATGTTTTCTTCTTTGTGAAGTCCACATGTTTTTTTATTTTTGTGCTGTCTATCTGTCACAGCCCCTTTATGACGATCAGCAAGTGGTGAAACGATCCATACAAGCAAAGCAAATACCGTTTTCGCTTTCTATCGATCATTGACAAGCAAGATGATTTTCATTATGATGAAAGCAAGAAACAAAAGAAGAGGAGCGATCATCATGAAACGATCATTTTGTGGGCAGGATGTCATAGATGCCTATGCCCGTATTGCTGATTATGTTGAGGAAACGCCGCTTGTGCATTCCATGTATTTAAGCAATGCACAGCAGAATGTCTATTTGAAGATGGAATCATTACAAAGTACCAAGAGTTTTAAGATCAGAGGATGCTTAAATAAAATGCTTTCCTTGAACGATGAGGAAAAAGCCAAAGGAGTCATTACGGTATCAAGTGGAAATCATGGCGTCAGTGTCGCGTATGGTGCGAAATTACTGGGGATCAGGGAAGCGGTCATCATTGTACCGAAGACCACGCCGCAAAGCAAGGTCGATAAGATTCGCTATTTCGGCGGACAGGTCATGATGATGGGACAAAATTATGATGAAGCGCATGTGCAGGGCATGCAGTATGTGAAAAGTCATGACTATACGTTTATTGATTCTTATTATGATGATCCTTTCATCTATGCGGGGCAAGGCACGATTGCGCTTGAGATCTTAAAGCAAAATCCGCAGATCGATACGATACTGGTGCCGGTGGGCGGAGGCGGCATGCTTACCGGGATCGCTGTTGCGGCACATCAGATCGATCCAAAGGTACAAGTGATCGGGGTACAGACTGCCGCTTGTCCGGCGTTGGTAAAGTCTTATCAAGAGCACCGTTTTTATGAAGAGTGTGAGAGCGCGCCTTCTATCTGTGATGCGCTGATCGGAGGAATCGGCAAGCTCTGCTATGAGATGGCAAAGGACTATATCGCCGATCTGCTTACCGTGGAAGAAGAAACGATCAGAAAAGCGGTTGCACATATCATCAATTATGAAAAATTCGTCGTTGAACCGGGCGGTGCTGTCGGTGTGGCGGCACTGTTTGAAAAGCGGGAACACATCAAAGGGAGAAATATTGCCATTGTGCTATCCGGCGGTAATATCAATGAAACGTTGATGTTAGAAATTCTGAATGAACAGGCAAAGCAGCGGCGATAAAAGCGCATTCGTATCGTAAAAGCGAATGCTTTTTTCATAGTCAAACGATGGAATGGGGAATGTAAGTGCAAGGGGAAGCTGTTTTGGTGAGGGAGAAATACCTTTTTGCGGCCTTACTTGCGGGAATATGTTTTTTCCTGTATAATAGGGCGTGCTTTTAAGGAAAGGAATGATGTCTGTGGATCAGAAATATGTGCGCAATTTTTCGATCATTGCCCATATCGATCATGGGAAATCAACGCTGGCAGATCGGATCCTGGAAATTACGGATACCGTGCAGCAGCGTGATATGAAAAGTCAGCTGCTTGATTCAATGGATCTGGAGCGGGAACGCGGCATTACGATCAAGTTGAATGCGGTGCAGCTGTCCTATCATGCGAAAGATGGACATGATTATTTGTTTCATTTGATCGATACGCCGGGACATGTCGATTTTACTTATGAAGTATCACGTTCTTTGGCGGCTTGCGAAGGGGCGATCTTGGTCGTGGATGCGGCACAGGGAATCGAAGCACAGACATTGGCAAATGTATATTTGGCGCTTGATAATGATCTGGAGATCATACCGGTCATCAATAAAATCGATTTGCCGAGCGCGCAGCCGGAGCTGGTAAAAGAGGAAATCGAAAATGTGATCGGATTAGATGCGAGCGATGCGCCTTTGATCTCAGCAAAAAGCGGTCTGCATATCGAAGACGTATTGGAGGCGATCGTAGCCAAGATCCCTTCTCCTCATGGCGATCCGCAGGCACCGCTGCAAGCGCTGGTCTTTGATTCGGTGTATGATACCTATCGCGGAGTCATCGCTTATGTGCGCATCAAAGAGGGAAGCGTGAAAATCGGCGATCAGATTTCCTTTATGTCTACCGGCGCCGTTTATGAGGTGCTGGAGGTCGGTGTGCATACGCCTAAGGAAGTCAAAAAGCAGGAACTGCAATGCGGAGAGGTCGGCTGGATTTCCGCAAGCATCAAATCGATCAAAGATGTGCGGGTCGGCGATACGATCACCAATGCAAAGCGTCCTGCGAAAGCGCCGTTGGCCGGTTATCGGGTCATGAATCCGATGGTGTACTGCGGCTTGTATCCGATTGATTCCGCGAAGTATAACGATCTGCGCGATGCACTGGAAAAATTGCAGTTAAATGATTCTTCGCTTGTCTTTGAGGCAGAAACTTCACAGGCGCTGGGCTTTGGATTTCGCTGTGGCTTCTTGGGACTGCTGCACATGGATGTGATTCAGGAGCGTATCGAACGTGAATATCATATTGATTTGATTGCAACTGCGCCTTCGGTTGTCTATCATGCCTATTTAAGTGATGGCAGCATGGTGGAGATCGACAATCCTTCGATGCTTCCGGATATGACAAAGCTCGATCACATTGAAGAACCGTTTGTCAAAGCGAGCATCATGACGCCCAATGCTTATATCGGGGCAATCATGGAGCTGTGTCAGAAGAAACGCGGGTTTTACAAAGATATGACCTATATTGATGATTCCCGCATGAATATCATCTATGAACTGCCTTTAGGTGAAATCGTCTTTGATTTCTTTGATAAGCTGAAATCGGCGACACGTGGCTATGCGTCGTTTGATTATGAATTTATCGGTTATCGCACCAATCGTTTGGTAAAAATGGATATTTTGTTGAATGGTGATGTCATTGACGCACTGTCCTGTATCGTACATCGTGATTTCGCTTATCCAAGAGGCAAAGCGATCTGCGAAAAATTGAAGCAGCTGATTCCGAAGCAGCAGTTTGAAATACCGGTACAGGCGGCGATCAACAATAAGATCATTGCTCGCAGTGATATCAAAGCGCTGCGAAAAAATGTGTTGGCGAAGTGCTACGGCGGCGATATTTCCCGTAAAAAGAAGCTGCTGGAAAAACAGAAAGAAGGAAAGAAGCGCATGAAGGCGATCGGCAGTGTAGAGGTGCCGCAGGAAGCGTTTATGGCAGTGCTTTCCATGGATGAAGAATAAGAAACTGTGCCTGTTGAGACACAGTTTTTTTAACGGATACTGACTTCTTTTTACCTGTTTTGTCGAAAATGTCAGTTGCTGATGGTTCTTGTGATAGGATAAAGCGGGTGATCATTATGTATGAAACGATCAAGCAGTATTCGGAAAATGCCTATCTCAGCAAGTCAGCGTTAGCGAAGCGCTTTTCCGGTGTGGAATTAGATGCTTTGTGGAAAGAGATCCTAACGTATCGTGCGCTGTTTCAGGAACAGATCGTCTGTTATGGAAAAACGTATGTATTGACGATGAATCCCTTTGTCTATCGGAAACTGCTTCTGCTCAGTGAACGGTTTTACCAAAGTGAGAGCATAGCGGTGATTTCTGAACATGAGCTGTGGCATCATTTCTATCTGCGCTTCAAAGATACGCTGGATCCTTATCATCTGCGGCTGTTATGTGAGGAACGAAATTGCTTGCTCCTGCGTCTTTATTTTTGTCTTTGCTTCTCTAAAAAAACGGCGCTTCCCTTGTTTGAACAGATGCTTGCCTATCATCAGTGCCATCATTTCCTGTCATGCAAGGAAAGTGAAGCAGACTTACTTTTTCATGAAGAAGATGGAAATGATCTAACGTATGGATTACTGCGGTTTTTAGAATTTGTGCGTTTGCATCTATCGGAAAGAGTGGTATCATATAGCCATGAACAAAATGCGGGCCGATCGCTCATGACGCTGAAAGAATGCTGGCCGCAGCTTGGCGAGGCGCAGCTGCGCTTTTATTTATCGCATCAGAAAGCAGGACACTATTATACGATCCATGATTACATGGAACAGCAGAAAGTCTGTTATGAAACAGCGAGACAGGCGATGGAAGGACTGTGCACGGCGCGTTTTTATCGCAAGCAGAAGATCGGGAAGCGTTTTGTCTATTGCTTATAAGGAGGGCATGGCATGGTAGAAAGTGCGTATCTTCATGTGCCGTTTTGTAAAAGCATCTGTGCATACTGTGATTTCTTTCGCTATGGAAGCAGTGAAACGCTGCAGGAACAGTGGTTAAAACAGGTGTCTGCAGATCTGGAAGCGTTGGATCTTGCTTCATTAAAGACTTTTTATATCGGCGGCGGCACGCCCAGCGCTTTATCGCCATCACAGCTGGAACGCTTGCTTGCGGTAATTGCTTCTCGGACACCGCAGTTAGAGGAGTTTACGATGGAAATCAATCCGGACTGTTTTGATGAAGAAAAGCTGCGCATTTGCATGAAATATGGAATCAATCGTCTTTCGATCGGCGTACAGAGCATGGATGATACGCTGCTACAAGCGATGAACCGCCGTCATAATGTGCAAATGGTGCACGAGGTGATCAAATTGTGCAAAGCGCACGGACTGGTGAATCTGTCGATCGATCTGATCTATGCTTTGCCCGATCAAAGTCTTTCTAAGTGGCAGGAAACTTTGCGGGAAGCGGTTGCATTAGATGTGCCGCATATTTCTCTTTACGCACTCAGCATTGAACCAAACAGCCTGTATGGCAGAAAGCAGGTGCAGAAAGCCGATGATGAACTGGAAGCGGATGAATATGAATGGGCGATCGCTTTTTTAACGGAACACGGCTATCGGCAATACGAAGTATCCAACTTTGCCAAAGCCGGTTATGAAAGCAGACATAATCTGGCTTATTGGCACTATGATGATTTTTATGGAATCGGATGCGGCGCCAGTGGGAAAGAAAAACATATCCGTTATGATAATGAGCGAAATCTGATGGCATATCTGAAAGGAATGCGGGCAAAAGAAACGATCACATTAAGCAAAGAAGAGGAAATGTTTGAATTTTTGATGATGGGCTTACGCTTGTGTGACGGCATTTCTTTGTCAGTGTTTGAAAATCGCTTTGCCTGTTCTTTTTTCGATGTGTATCAAGAAGCATATGCAAAGCTGTCGGCACAAGGACTGCTGGTAAATGAAGGGGATCGGATCAAGACCACACCACAGGGATTACATCTATTACATGAAGTGCTGTTGGCACTCATGTAAAAAACGCATCAGCGCAAAGAACTTCTGTACGTGAATGCGCTTATTTCAGTTTGCCGAATAAAAGCAGATCATAGAAGATGCCGTTTTTACAGACGGCATTTTAAGGTGTTTTCCTGTTTGAAATGATGGTGCAGCACCAGAAATGAACTGTCAAGGACTTTTGATCAAGCTCATAAAGATCTACGACCTTACGTTCTGTGCTGTTGCAAAAAATAACTACAACGACTTACATTGATTTTTTTAGTCTTTCTGCGTATAATGGAAGTAGGGAAAGTAGGGATTTCCATATTTCTAGAAAGGTGGTGCAGACCTATGTTAACAAAAACGTTTGTGGACAATGCCAAAGTTATGGCAAAAGGACAGATCACGATCCCGAAAGATGTTCGTGCCGTTCTCGGTGTAGCAAGCGGCGACAGAGTTACTTTTGTGGTGGAAGGAAACTCTGTCCGTATCGTTAATTCTGCTGTGTACGCCATGCAAATGCTTCAGCAGGAAATGGTTAACGATGCAGAACGTACCGGATTGACTTCGGAAGATGATGTGATGGCGCTAGTCAAAGAATTGCGCAGCGAGGATGAAAAGGAATGAGGGTTTTGATAGATACCAACGTTCTTATTTCTGCGGCATTAAGCGCTAATGGAAAACCGTTTCAGGCGTATGTAAAAGCAACCTCACATCCCAATCATGGTCTAATCTGTGAACAGAACGTGGATGAAATGAAACGGATCTTCAACAAGAAATTCCCAAACCGCCTCGCAGCTCTGGATAGGTTTCTTTCGTTAGCTTTGTTGACTTTAGAATTAGTTTCAGTTCCAACAGATGAAAACGTGTCGGAAATGCAGATCCGGGATGTAAATGACCGTCCCATCCTGCGGGCAGCGATTGCGGCAAAGGCCGATGTTCTTCTTACCGGTGATAAGGATTTTTTAGAGTCTGGCGTGAAAAATCCAGCAATTATGACACCGGCAGAATTTTTGAATGATTGTTTCATTGAAAAAGCAGCGGATCGAGAGTGAAAAACTCCCGACCCGCTGTATTTACTTCTGTGATACAGTACATGTTTGATTTTATCACACATAGTTTCGGTGTTTTTACAGACGGCATTTTAAGGTGCCTTCCTGTTTGAAATGATTGTGCAGCAGCACTTTTTGAGATGCGATATTTGGCGAAAATTCATCGGCGCTGATGCGAGTGATCGAAAGAAGCGCAAATGCTTCGATACAAATCTGGCGGACGGCTTCGCTCATGATGCCGCGGTTTTTATCGTTACCTCTTTCCTGATTTGTCTATTATTATAGTATGCGGAAGAGGAACAAAAGGTTTCAAAAAGCTATTGCATTTTAAGATGGTCTATTGTAGAATATAGAAGATTTCTTACTGGGGGCTTGGCTCCCTTCGACCGGTTGCTCGGTAAGAAACGACTATTGAACAGGAGGAAAAAGAAAATGTTATTAAAAGCTGAAAAACAGGCAATCATGAAAGAGTACGCGCGTTTTGAAGGCGATACCGGTTCTGTTGAAGTACAGGTTGCGGTCTTAACTGCACAGATCAACCGTCTGACTGAACACATGAAAGAACACAAACACGATTATCATTCACAGCGCGGTCTGATGAAGATGGTCGGACGTCGTCGTAATCTGTTAGCGTACTTAAAAAGAAACGACTTGAATCGTTACCGTGAGCTGATCGCTCGTTTAGGTCTGCGTAAATAGTTGGTTTCCTAAAGCTCCCATCAGGGAGTTTTTTTGTATCAAAGCGTAATTTTTAGGAAAATGCGCAGCGCATGATCAAGGAAAAAGGCATGACAGACAGACCGGGTTTTAGAATATTTAGAAGACAAAGTGTGTAAAATCAATATTTTTATTACCAATTAGAGCGGTTGTGTGGTATGATAATACAGACGTAAATTAAAAAAGAAGATGATGAGGTGAATAAGTTGGCTAAACAAGTATTTTCGATGGATTTTTGTGGTCGTACGCTTACCGTAGAAACAGGCGAGATCGCAAAACAAGCGGGCGGCAGCGCATTGGTGCGTTATAACGACACCGTGGTCTTATCGACTGCGACCGCAAGCAAGCAGGCAAAGGAAGGAATTGATTTCTTTCCGCTGACCGTAACTTTTGAAGAGAAATTATATTCGGTAGGAAAGATCCCGGGCGGCTTTTTGAGAAGAGAAGGCAGACCGAGCGAGCATGCGACCTTATCGGCGCGTATGATCGACCGTCCGATTCGTCCGCTTTTCGCGGATGGTTTTCGCAATGAGGTGCAGGTGGTCAATACCGTTTTATCAGTAGAGCAGGACTGTGACCCGGCGATGACGGCAATGCTGGGCGCTTCTTTGGCGCTGTGCTTATCGGATATTCCATTCAATGGACCGATTGCCGGTGTGATCGTAGGTCGGGTCGATGGCGAATATGTCATCAATCCATCGCAGGAGCAGATGGAGCGCACGGATATCGTATTGCACGTTGCCGGTACGAAATATGCGGTAAACATGGTAGAAGCCGGTGCGAAAGAAGTCAGTGAGGAAGCGATGCTGGGTGCGATCTTGTTCGGACATGAACATATTAAAAAGCTGGTGGCATTTCAGGAAGAAATCGTGGCGGCTGCCGGTAAGGCAAAACGGCAGATCGAATTATATGAGATTCCTGCCGCATTGAATGAAGAAGTGCGCGCACTCGTGCAGGAACGCATGGTCAAAGCAGTACAGATTCATGAAAAACTGGAACGCTATGATGCGATCGACGCATTGGAAGCGGAAATGGTGGAACATTATGAAGCCAAAGAATATGAAAGTGAAAAGAGCAAAGCACAGACGATCAAGTTTGTAAAAGAGATCTGTCATGATATTACCAAGGAAGAAGTACGCCGCTTGATCACGGTTGAGAAGGTTCGTCCGGACGGCCGTAAGCTGGATGAAATTCGTCCGTTGGATTCACAGGTCGATATTTTGCCTAGAGTGCATGGTTCGGCATTGTTTACACGCGGAGAAACACAGGTGCTTTCCGTATGTACTTTAGGACCGTTAAACGATAATCAGATCATTGACGATGTAACGGAAGTAGAATCCAAACGTTTTATGCATCACTATAACTTCCCGCCGTATTCGGTAGGAGAGACCGGACGCATGGGATCTCCGGGACGTCGTGAGATCGGACACGGCGCATTGGGAGAACGCGCACTGTCGCAGGTCATTCCTAGCGTAGAACGCTTCCCTTATACGATCCGTCTGGTAGCGGAAGTATTAGAATCAAACGGTTCTTCCTCTCAGGCTTCCATCTGCGCGGGAACGATGGCGCTGATGGCTGCCGGGGTTCCGATCAGTGCGCCGGTTGCGGGCATTGCAATGGGATTGGTAAAGCAGGGTGAACACTATACGATCTTGAGCGATATCCAGGGTATGGAAGATCACCTTGGCGATATGGACTTTAAGGTAGCCGGTACGCCGAAGGGCATTACCGCTTTGCAGATGGATATTAAGATCGATGGTCTGTCCAAAGAAATCTTTGAAGAAGCGTTGGCACAGGCAAAGATCGGCAGAGCGCAGATTTTGGAAAACATGCTTTCTGCGATCAGCGAAGTAAGAAGCGAGGTCGGACGCTATGCACCGAAGATCCATCAGATGCATATTCCGGTGGATAAGATCCCTGATGTGATCGGTCCTAAGGGCAAGATGATCAATCAGATCATCGAGGCATGTAATGATGTTCAGATCGATATCGAAGATGATGGTAAAGTGATCATCTATCATATGGACAAAGAACCGATCGAACATGCGGCGGCGATGATCGAAGATGTGATCAGAGAAGCTAAAGTCGGCGATGTGTTTGAAGGCGAAGTCGTAAGGATCGAAAGCTTTGGTGCGTTCGTACACCTGTTCTCAAGCACAGATGGCCTGCTTCATATATCTGAGATTTCACATGAACGTGTGGAAAAGGTAGAAGATGCTTTGAAACTCGGTGATAAGGTGAAGGTCAAAGTAATCAAGATCGACAACAAAGGCCGGGTCAATGTATCTGCCAAAGCGCTGTTAAAACGTCCGAAAAAGGAAAAGAAGGCAGAGCCGAAAAAAGAAACAGCAGAAACGACAGTTTCAGAAGGTGAAGCAAAAGAAGCATAAATAGAAAATAAGCATCTGTTTTGTGAGTATAAGGGAAGAAGCTGCTTTTCCCGATCATAAAGCAGGTGCTTTTCTATGGCAAAAACGATAACTGTCGGCAGTTTTTGCTTTGCGCCGTAGTGAAATACAGGAAAGTGTGGTAGAATAACGTAAAAAGAGGTGAATGAAATGAATTGGAAGGAAACAACGGCAGTTTATGAAAACGATCTGATCAAGGATCTACAAAGACTTTTGGCAGTGGAAAGTGTCAAGATGGAAGCAAGACCAAATGCGCCGTTTGGATTGAAATGCCGAGAGGCGTTGGATGAAATGTTAGCGATGGCGAAGCGTGATGGCTTTGCGACACAGGATATTGACGGCTATGCCGGCGTGATCACTTATGGGGAAGGAGAAGAAAGTGTCGGTGTGCTGGGACATTTGGACATCGTGCCGATCGGTGATGGCTGGAGCCGTGATCCTTATGGAAGCGAACTGGTGGACGGCGTGTTGTTTGGCAGAGGTGCATTGGATGATAAAGGACCGGGCATGGCAGCCTACTATGCGCTGAAAGCGATCAAGGATGCTGGGATCAAGTTGAAGCGCAAGGTCATGCTGATCTATGGCTGTGATGAAGAAAGCGGTATGGCGTGCATGAAGTATTACCGTGAACATGGTGAGATCCCGACGATGGGCTTTGTACCGGATGCCAATTTCCCGCTGATCTATGGAGAAAAAGGTATTTATGTATTTACGTTAAGCGGTAAGGTCAATACGGTGATCCAAACGATGGAGGCGGGAAGTCGTCCGAATATCGTGATCGGCAAAGCGAATGCTACGGTCCATGCAATGAGCGAAGAACAGGAACGATTATTTTCTTTTTATTTGAAGAGCCATCAGTTAAATGGGAATTTGCGGCGTGAAGCAGACGGCAGCGTACGTATTTATATGGAAGGCAAGCCTTTCCATGCAATGGCGCCTTTTCACGGCGTCAATGCCGGCCTGCACTTGTTGAATTTCATCGGAGCGGCTTATGATGACGCGTTCGCAAGAGCAATTTATGCGCTCTTCGGCGATTGGCAGGGAAGCGGTTTGGGAATTGCGGCAGAAGGTGCGCGCATGGGCTTTCTGACGCTGAATACCGGGGTGATCGAGATCAAAGAAGGACAGGTCAAGATCGTCAATGATATCCGTTATCCGATCGATGTCGATGCCGTACAGATGAAAGCGCAGATCGCAAAACAGATAGAGGCAGGCACGCTTGCATTGACACTTGCAGTATCAAATGATTCTGCACCGCTTTACGTCGATCCAAAATCGGAACTGGTATCGACTTTAGAAGCGATCTATCGCAAGCACAGCGGTGATGAAACGACCCCGATCATGACGATCGGCGGCGGCACTTATGCCCGCAATTTCGATCAGTTTGTGGCATATGGACCGGAACTGCCAAACATGAATCAAAATGTGAATATGAAGATCGGTGGACCACATCAGGAAGATGAAGGGATCCAGATCAGCGATCTGATGATGGCGATGGCGATCTATGCGGAAAGCATTGCCGCACTGGCAGGAGAAACAGCATGAGAATGCGGCGGTTGAAGTGGGCACATGATTTCTTAGAGCAGCAGCCGCACTTGATCAAAGAACCGGAAACGATGAAAGGAAAATGGAAGCAGCTCTTAAACAAAGAAACACTGCATGTGGAAATCGGCTGCGGGAAAGGTGATTACTGGGTGCAGATGGGGAAACGTTACAGCGAAAGCGGCTGGATCGGTATCGAAAAAAACGAAAGCGCCGCTGCTTTGGCAATGCGCAATTATGTGAATCAGGGAGAAGAATCGCATATGCGATTCATATATGGCGATGCGGCTACTATCACCGAATGGTTTGCCCCGAAAGAAGTCGATGTGATCCATCTCAACTTTTCGGATCCGTGGCCCAAGACCCGCAATCATAAAAGGAGATTGTCGCATGCCGGCTTTTTAACAAAATACAAGCAGATCTTAAACAGCGAGGGACAGATCATTATGAAAACCGATAACAGCGATCTGTTTGAGTTTTCACTGTTACAATTTCAAAATGAGGGCTTTTGCTTAGCGGATGTCAGTGTGGATTTTCGCAGAGCAATTCATGAAGAAGATGTTATTACCGAATATGAGCGCCGCTTTATGGAAAAGGGACAGCCGATCTACCGGGCGGTGTTTCAATTACGGCAGCAGGGATCACTTGATTAAGGTGGTCCTTTTTTATCAGGAAAAGAAAATGATGAAAAAAAGTTATTTTCTTTCATTTTTATGATAATTTCTTTGCAAATAATGGTATAATGATTTCGTATATGTTGCGGACGGTGATATTGGAATGTGGTCTAAAAAAGTGATCGCGGTGCTGCTTGTACTGTTGTTGAGCGGATGTGCGAAAGCGGAAACGATGGAAAAACAGATTCGCTTTGCCCTCAATCAGGCAAAAGAGGATCCTTATCCTGCGATCAATCAACAAAAACAATATTACGGCTACTATCTGCCGCCGGACATCGGGCGAAGAAAGAGTACGCTTTTCAGTGAGGTGCTGGTAAAGGACGGTTATACGATCGTTATGAATTTCAAAAGCCGTGCGGTAATCGAAGCGGCGACTTCCTCCTCGCAAAGGGAAGCACAAGAGGTGGAACAGGAAGTGCTGAAAGAACTGCTCGGTCATGCGAGCTATGAAACGATCGAAGGCGGCTATGCTTTTTCGGGGTACTACCAGATGCTGGACGGCTTCGTTTATCCTTTTACCTGTAAGGTATTGGAAAATGATGCGGATACAGTGGCGATCGCACTTGAAACGCAGTATATGGATGGCTTTACGATCGTAGACAGATCTTGTGCCGATCAATATGCCAGAGTCATGTTAAAGATGGCGGGTGCATTGAAAATAGAAGAAGAACGGTTACTTGCGGATTTTTCTTTATATGACGCGTATCGAAGTGATGAAGAAAGCGATGTGCAGATGCGGGATACCTTTGATGAAGAAGGCTATCTGATCGATTTTGATCATCGTGAAACCGACACGCCGGATTAGGAGGAATGATGAAATTGAAAGCATTTACGGAATATATGCCGGCATTAACGAAGGAAACACAGTTTGAAACGCTGTGTGAAAAGCAAGGGATCCAGGTGTTTTTGTTTTCTGCGGACTGGTGTCCTGATTGTGTGTTCTTAAAGACATTTATGGAAGAACTTGTCGCCGAGTGGAAGCAGATCGAGTTTGTTTATGTGAACCGTGATCAGTTTCCATCGCTGTGTGAGCGGCTGGCAGTTTTAGGGATCCCGAGCTTTATCGCTTATCGCGATGGGAAAGAGTGTGCGCGTTTGGTCTCCACTTTACGTAAGAGCAGAGCAGAAGTCGAAGCGTTTTTAGGAGGTTTGGCATGAGCATCGTAAGAGTATTTTATGTGCCGCAGGCATTTGCGCATACCGTTTTGGTAAGAGTGAGCGAGGAAATGATCGCTTCTACAAAACAAAGCGGCAATGTGTGTGCTTTATATGATCGGCAAATGCATTTGATCGGGTACAATATCACGATGGATCTTCAAAGTGAGCATAACGGCTATCAGCCGATGGATGAAGCGCTGTTAAAGCGGATCAACGAGGAATTGCGGGAAAATGGCTTTCCACTATTGGTACATGATTTTACACCGCGTATCGTGGTGGGCTATATTCGTAACTGTACGCCTCATCCAGACAGCGATCATCTGCACGTGTGTGAGGTAGATGTCGGAAGTGATGTCGTGCAGATCGTATGCGGTTCGATCAATGTGAAAGCAGACTGCTATGTGGTGGCAGCGCTGGATCAGGCAGTGATGCCGGATGGCAAATGGATCCGCAGCGGAGCGGTGCGCGGCGTTGCTTCGGCAGGCATGCTGTGCAGCCGTTATGAACTGGGAATTGACAAAGAAAAAGGAAAGGGATTGCTGATTCTTGATGATGCAGCAACCATTGGTTCTCCATTCTTAATGACAAAGGAGCAGAGTGTATGAACGTATTGAAGAAAATCGCATCATATTTGTTTGAGGAAGAAGAAGTGGAAGATGAAGTGATCGCGGAAGATGAGCTGGAACCGGTCGTTTTTGCCCAAGAAGCAAAAAAAAGCGAGCCGCAGGAACAGGTGGAGCTTTCTATGCGTATGGAAGAAAACAAAGAAGCGGCGAAACCAGTGGAAAGCATGCCGGCTGCGCATCATCTCGGTTCGATCACGGCTGATGCACCGAAAGCGAAAAGCAGCGTTAAGCGCAAACCGTTAGAGCGCAATCCGAAGCAGGAATATGAAGTGGCGCCGGTCATTTCACCGATGTACGGCACTGGCAAGGTACAGGACGGCATTTCGCAAAGCAAAGGAAAATCGCCGAAGAAACAGAATCCGTTAGGAACGATCATTTCACCGATGTATGGCGCAAAGGAATTGGAAGCGATGAGCGATGCGGCGCAAAGAGAGCTTGCCGTTAAGGAAAAAGAAGCAGAGCGTGCGGAAATCGTAGAGGAAACACTGGTCGATATACCATTGGATCAGATGCTGGTAAAAGATGTGCCGGTGGAAAGCGATGATGTTTTACAGTTTTCGCTGTTTGGCGAAGATGAGATCGTCAAGCATGCGTTCAGCGCATATGATCCTGATGATGAGGAAAGAAAGAAGGCATAAGGCATGTATCACTTTATCGGAATCAAAGGCAGCGGCATGGCGTCGCTTGCGGAAATCGTCGCCGATCGCGGTGAAACGGTCAGCGGTTCGGATATTGAAAAATATATCTTTACGCAGAAGCCTCTTGAAGAAAGAGGGATCAAGATTACCGGATTTGATGAAACTAACATTCAGCCGGGCATGACCGTGATCATCGGCAATGCGTTTGGCGATGACAATGTGGAAGTGAAAAAGGCAAAAGCGCTGCCGTCGGTTACCTGTTATTATTATCATGAGTTTCTGGGCAAGCTGTTAGAAGAATATGTATCGATCTCGGTTGCCGGCACGCATGGCAAAACGACGACGACCGGCTTGCTTTCGCATGTGTTGGAAAACGTGCGTCCTACCGGTTATCTGATCGGGGACGGCAGTGGAAAAATGCCGCGGGACAGTCATTATTTCGTACTGGAATCATGCGAATACCAGCGTCATTTCATGGCGTATCATCCGGATTATGCGATGATCACCAATATTGAGCTCGATCACGTCGATTATTATCCGGACTTGACTTCTTATCGTCAGGCATTTGAGGATTTTGCCAATCAGGTAAAAAAAGGCGTCGTTTTATTCGGCGATGATGAAAACGTCATGCAGCTAAAGGTAAAAACCGCGCATCTGTATTACGGCTTAAACGAGCATAACGATGTGCGGGCGCAAAATGTGGAGGAAAGAGAAGACGGCACTTCCTACGATGTTTATTACAAAGGCGCTTTGTTCGGTCATTTTGATTTTCCTTTTGTCGGGAAACCGCTGCTTTGGAATACGCTTGGCGTCATTGCCATCGGCATCATGGAGGGACTGAGCGCAAAGCTGCTTCAGGATGCGATCGCCGGTTTTGGCGGGGTAAAGCGCCGCTTTATCATCGAGGAAAAAAACGGCAATGTTTATATTGATGACTATGCGCATCATCCGACGGCGATCAAATACATGATCGAAGCGGCACGTACCAAATATCCGGACCGCAAGATCATTGCGATCTTTAAGCCGGACCGTTATTCACGCATTTATTATTTTATGGATCGCTTTGCGGAAGAATTAAAGCAGGCAGATGAAGTGTTTTTATGCCATTTTCCACAAAATGCGGCACATGAGGAAGGCATTTCCATTACGATCGCGGATCTGGCGGAAAAGATCGAAGGCAGTCATATCACCCTTGAGGATGAGGCGGCTGCAAAGGAACTGGCGGCGCATGGACCGGCAGTATATCTGTTTATGAGCAGCAAGGATATTTATAAGTTTAAGAATAAAGTGAAAGAGTTTCATTAAATTTTCAAATACTGTTGTAATCGTTTTCAAAAAAGTGTAGAATAATCAAGAGAGGTGTTTGTATGGGCTTAGATTTACTGGTAGAGGCCGCAAGCAATGTTTGCAGCGTATTGTTGCCGATCGTTGCGGTGGTCGCTTTGATCTTTTTGATCGTTTTGCTTTATCATGCGATTAAGGCGGTCAAGAAAAGCACGCTGATGATGGATGATCTGTCAAAGACGCTGCGCAGTGCCGATCGTCAGATCAATGCGCTGGATGGACCGCTGCACACCTTAAATGAATTAAGTGAAACAGTGGATCAGATCCATGATGTGAGCCGCAATCTGGTGCGTTCGGCATTAGTGGCGGTACTGGAGAATTTATCACTGATCCGTGACTGGATCAAGGCTAAGGTAAATCCCGATCACAAAATGTCTCAGCAGGATGAAGATGTTTCAGAATAAAAGAAAAGAGGCCGTTTTATGAAACAGATCAATAAGGAAAAATGGAGCGAAGTATTTTCACAGAGCAAAGAGAAGCTGGCCAAGACTACGAAAAACGTCGTAGATCGTTTGGAAGACGGTGTAGAAGACCTGATGGAGCATGAAAAAGTACAGACGGTCATCCGCAAGAGCGAAGACGGCGTAGCAAAGGTATGGAACAGTGAGCCGGTACAGGAGACACTGGAAAAAACGAAAGCAGGCGTACAGCGGATCAAATCAGATGAAAAGGTGCAAAGCGGCATCAAGAAATTGAAAAGAGGTACGCTGAAAGCGGCGGATTATGCTTACGAGGGCTTAAATCGACTGTTAAAGGAAGAAGATGACGAGGTGGAAATCAAGGTCATCGAACATTCGGTCGATGAAGATAATGAGTAAAAGTCTACGGAAATGAGCACGTAGCGGGAAGAAGGAGAGGTATGAAGCGAATTACGATTTATGATGTTGCGAAGGAAGCGGATGTTTCTTTAGCGACGGTTTCCCGTGTGATCAACGGCAGTGATGTCGTAAGGGAAGACACGCGGGTCAAAGTGCAGGAAGCGATTGAAAAGCTGGGCTATAAGCCGAATGCGATCGCGCAGGGATTGGCGTTGCAGAAAACGACGACCATCGCTTTGATCGTGCCGGAAGCTAGTTTCTTTTACACCGGACAGATCATCAACGGTTTGATCGATGTGGCTAAGATCTATAAATACAATATTGTTTTACATACCGCCACCGAAGGGATCACCGAGATGAATGAGATCATTGAAACGATCATCAAGTCAAGAGTGGATGGCGTCGTGATCTTCAATGATAAATTATGCAAGGATGAATTGAATACCTTAACGCGTTATCAGGTGCCGATCGTTGTGATCGGTAATAAGATGCACGATGATATGATCGGTTCGGTCTATGTGGATTATGCAAGCTTGGTGTATGATCTGGTAAACAGCTATATGGATCGCGGCGTGCATGATATCGCATTGGTGGAGGACCGCAAAAATCCGCAGGTGATCGCGCAGATGTTAAGCGGTTTGACAAAGGCTTTTGAAAAACGGGGGATGAAGTATGACAACTTCATTGAGATTCCGAAGGAATATCGCTCCTCTTACTTGTATCTGAAAGAGTATTTTGCCAAAAAGCGTCATCAGCTGGTGCTGACGTATCGTGATTCACAAGCGCTGGCGGTGCTGAATTCAGCCAAAGAGCAGGCGCAGCCGATTGCGATTCCACAGGAGATGGAAGTCGTTTGTATCCTTGACAGCAAATACAATGCGATGGCGCGTCCGCAGATTTCCGGTTATAAGATCCCGGATTATGACATGGGTGCGATGGCAATGCGTATGATTACCAAGATGCTGGCGGAGAACAGTGAGCCGTTTGAAAAAGAATTGGAGATGTTCAGCATCTATACACCGCGTCAGTCCACCAAATAAGGATTGACAAATAAAAGAAACAGGTTATACTGTTAGCGTACATGCAATGAAGAGAAAGAGTACCAAAATGAAATGTATAGAGAGATGATGGCCGGTGAAAATCATTCAGGAAGTTTTGGGAATACACCTCGGAGCAGCTTTATGCAAAGTAAAGCCGTAGGTCTTACGTTACAGACAAGAGCGCATATGAGCAATCATATGAAATAAGGTGGTACCGCGTTACAGACGTCCTTAGAAAGGGACGTTTTTTTATGGAAAAGGAAGGAAGAAAAGAAATGAAATTGTATGATGAATTAAAGTGGCGAGGACTGATCAATGATGTCACCAGCCCCGAACTGGAAGAAAAGCTGAATCAGGGGGGGCTGACCTTCTATATCGGCACCGATCCGACTGCCGATAGTTTACATATCGGTCATTTTTCCTCTTTGCTTTGTGCGAAGCGCTTAAAGGAGCATGGACATCATCCGATCATGCTGGTCGGCGGAGCAACCGGCTTTATCGGTGATCCGAAGGCAAGCGGAGAGCGCAATATGCTGAGCAAAGAAGTTCTGCGGCACAACTATGAAAAATTAAGCGAGCAGATCGAGCGTTTATTCGGTTTTACGATGGTAAACAATTTAGATTGGACCAAAGACATTACTGTGATCGACTATCTGCGGGATTATGGAAAGTTTTTCAACGTCGGCTATATGCTGAGCAAGGATACGGTAAAAAGGCGTTTGGAAAGCGGGATTTCCTATACTGAGTTTTCTTATATGATCTTGCAGTCACTGGATTTTTTACATCTGTATGAACATTACAACTGCACATTGCAGTTAGGCGGACAGGATCAGTGGGGAAACATTACCTCCGGCTTGGAGCTGATTCGCAAGAAGCATGGTGCGGATGTCGCCTGCTATGGTTTGACGATGCCGCTGATCACCAAAGCGGACGGTACGAAATTCGGCAAGAGCGAAGCGGGAACGGTATGGCTGGATCAGGAAAAGACTTCTGCTTATGAAATGTATCAGTTTCTGGTAAACAGCGAAGATGAAAAAGTGATCGACTATCTGAAAAAACTGACCTTCTTGTCAAAAGCGGAGATCGAAGCGCTGGAAAAAGCGGTTCAAACGCAGCCGCATATGCGGGAAGCGCAAAAAGCTCTGGCAAAAGAAGTGGTTACGTTTCTGCATGGGGAAGCAGCTTATGAAACGGCGCTGCGCATTACCAATGCCTTATTTGGCGGTGATGTAAAAGCTTTGAACTTAACAGAGCGTCGAGATGCGCTGAAAAGCTTTGCGGCGGTAGATGTCGATGATGCGATCAAATGCATTGACTTTTTGGTAAACGGCAAGGTGGCCGCTTCGCGTCGTGAAGCAAGAGAATGGCTGAAACAGGGATCGATCCAGATCAATGGGGTAAAGGTACAGGATGAGAATCAGATCATATCCAAAGCAGATGCTTTAGTGGATGATCTGCATCTGGTAAAGCGGGGGAAACGCAATTATTCCGTTATCCGCCAGCATTAGGAGCAAATGCTCCTTTTTATTATACGCATCTTCTTTTATTTCTAGGCACATTGCCCGCCTTTCTACATACGATAGCAATGTGAGGAGGCATAGACATGAAAGTAGTGGTAATGGGAAGTGATTATCGGATGCGGGAAGTGTATTACCGTTTTGCTTCTTATGTGGAAACCATTTTGATCAATGAAACAAGCGATCTTCATGAGATAAAAGGGTTTGATGTATTGGTGCTGCCGGTCCGTGCAGTCGATGCACAAGGAAACCTGTGTTTTCCAAACACGCTGGTAAAAAGCGATGAGGCGTTTTGGAAACAGGCGGAAAAGGGAATGATCTTCGCAGGATCACGCTGTCCTTTTTTAGATCAGCTCGATAATCAGATCTATTATTACATGGAGGAGGAAGCGTTAAAGAAACAAAATGCGATCTTAACGGCTGAGGGAATCTTATATTATATGATCGATCATACTGCGACTTCGATCTTTGCATTAAAAGTCGATATCATCGGCAAGGGCATATGCGGCAGTGCATTCGGCACATTATTGCGTCAGTTGGGCATTCGCCATCGCTATGTGAGAAGAGCGGCGCAAGGGGAAGATGAGATAACGATCGAAGCATGGAAGCAAAGCAAAGCGGGCGATGTGGTGATCATAACTGCGCCGGTCGAGATCATTGATGAAGCATGGCTGTACGCCCAGCAGCATCATCCGCTTTTGATCGACATTGCCAGCGGCAAGGTAGTGGACGCACATACAGCGGGGAAGCTTGGCTTTCCTTATGTAAAAGCACTGGGCATTCCGAGTATCTTTGCGGCAAAGAGCGCCGGTAACATCTTATTTGAGTGGATATGGGGGAAAGTGCATGAAGAATAAAAAAATCTTGATCGGTATCAGCGGCTCTTTTTGTAATCACCGCGCGGTTTTGGAAGAAGTGCGCAAGCTGGCTGTGGATAATGATATTACCTTTGTCATCAGCGAAAATGTAAAGAACTTGTCCACGCGTTTTTTTGAAAGAGAGGCTTTTTTAACAGAACTGCGCACGATCAGCGGCAAAGCGATCATTGATGATTTATTGCAGGCAGAGGTATTAGGACCGCAGGATCCTTTTGATATCATGGCGATCGTACCGCTCAGTGCAACGATGTGTACGCGCATGGTGCATGGCCTTTACGATAGTCCGGTAACCTTGGCGGCCAAAGCGATGATCCGCAATCAGAAAAATATCGTGTTTGGCTTTGCGAGCAATGACGGGCTGGGCATCTCCGGTACCAATTTGATGCGTCTATTGAATATGAAGCATTTTTATGCGGTGCCTTTTCGTCAGGACGCGCCGTCCGCAAAGCCGCGCAGCATTGTCGCCGACTGGCAAAAACTGGAACAGACACTGGATGCGGCATTTCATAACGAGCAGCTGCAGCCGCTTTTGTTAGGAAGTGAAAGCGATGACTAAACGCTGCATGGTTGCGCTGATTACCCCGTTTCATGCGGATGGCTCGATCGATTACATGAGCATGGCAAGACTGATCAGACGTTTACTAAAAGAAGGATGCGATGGCTTCATCGTATGCGGCACTACGGCTGAAACACCGACGCTGCGCAAGGAAGAACGCAGGCAGATCCTGCGCTTTGTCATCTCCCAGGTAAAGGGGAAAGCAGCAATCTATTATGGCTGCGGCAGCAATGACACATTAGCGACGATTGCGGCATGCAAGGAAGTCGAAAAGGAAGCGATCGACGGCGTGTTATTAGTAACCCCTTATTATAATAAACCATCGCAGGAAGGCCTATATCGTCATTTCAGTGCGATCGCACAGGCAACTACACTGCCGATCATGCTTTATCAGGTACCGGCACGCTGCGGCGTCGCAATGGAAGCGGAAACGATCATTCGTCTGGCGCACGATCATGAAACTATCAAGGCGCTTAAGTTTGCCAGCAGTGATTTCGCTTTGATCAGGAAAGTCAAAGAAAACTGTGATCTTACGATTTACAGCGGAGAGGATGAAATGCTGCTGGAAGGGTTAGAGGAAGGCATGCAGGGCATCATCTCAGTCAGTGCCCATCTGATCCTGCCACAGATCAAAAAGCTGATGGAACAGTATGAGCAAAGCTGTATCGATCCGCTTCTGCATTTACAGATCAAGGCTTATGCACGGCATTTGTTTATGGAAAGCAGTCCGGCGCCGTTAAAATACCTGTTATCCAAGCGGGAAGAATGTGAGAATGTGCTGCGGCTGCCCTTAGTCGGCGTATCGGCGCAAACCCAAAAAACATTAGATGCTTTCTTTGCTTCGACAACATTCTTTTTTGACTAAGCGCATACTTGAGACATGAAAGTAATCGTATTTGACGAACAGCATGAAGACGACCTCACCAACGCGATCAATGCGTGGATTGAAGACAACGCGCCCAAGATCTGTGAAATTCGTTTTTCCACTTGTGCGTTTGCCTTACAACAAGAACAGATCTACTGTTTTTCCGCACTCATTCTCTATGAGGAGGAATAAATGCGAAAACGCTGCGCATACTACAGGCAGGAGGTCGTAAAAAGATGAAAACAGAAATCTTATGTAACGTGCATTCCTGTGTTTTCCACACAGATGATGATCGCTGCCAGGCAAAGACCATTTCGGTTACCTGCGATCGAGCGATTCAACCGCACTGTTTTTCGGAAACTGCCTGTCAGTCATTCCGCTGTAAAAACGAACAGTAAAAATGCATTGCCGCGGTGATCAAGCGGCAGTGCATTTTTTATCATAAAATAGTAAGAAATACATGAAGGTGTAGAAATAAGTGTGCTATAATAGAAAATGAGGTGAACGCTATGCGAAAAAGCATCGGTTTGATTGTATTGGCATGCTTATTGTGCGCCTGTTCCGGCACACAGCGCTATGATGAAGAAGCACAGGAAAAATATCAGGAATATGTAGCGGCGATCGCAGCGAATAAAGGTGCGGAAAGCAGTGATATTCCGTTTGCACATGATATAACGATGGAAAAGGAAACAGATGGCTATGCTTATGAGATCACGATAAAAGAGCCGATTACCGCCATGTATCAGATTGAATTCATGGCAGTGGACGGCGAACAGATCAAGGCGGATGATGTGACCCATCCAAGCTTAGGTATCTTGGACAGCGATGAGGTGTATCATATGGTGCCTTATCAGGAAGATAAAGAAAAAGGCTTTTATCGTTCGCTTTCCTTGAAAGGGAAGGTAAAGAAAAGCGAAGGATCGCTGTATGTGATGGTCGCATGGAAGGATTATGCGAAACTGAATACCCATCGCGTGTATTTTACGTATGCTTATCAAAATGATGATGCGCAGGAAAAAGAGGAATAGAGAGTGATGTCATATGAATAGGGAAAAGCGGAAGCAGTCGATCCTGGCCGGTGGACTGATCAGTACCGCAGGTATTTTTGTATCCAAGCTGATCGGCTTGCTTTATATGGTGCCTTTTACCGCTATTGTCGGTTCGGAAAACATGATCTTTTATTCACTGCCGCTCAATGTTTATACGTATATCCTGAATGTGGCGACTGCGGGACTTCCTTTTGCGGTGGCGACGATGGTGGCGCGTTCCGTTACCTTTGATGATTATAAGACGAGCCTGCTGATCAAGAAACTGGCGCATATCGTCATGTTTGCGTTTGGCGTCGTATCGATGCTGCTGCTGGTTCTTTGTTCCGGTTTGATCTCTTCCTTTCAGGTTGCGCAAGAATATGCGGATCAGCTGCGCAACAGTTATTTGATCTTGGCAGCGGCGCTGATCTTTGTGCCGATGCTCAGTGCGGGCAGAGGCTTTTATCAGGGGTTAAAAGATATGGAGCTCAATGCTTTGTCGCAGACGCTGGAACAGATCGTGCGGGTTGCCTTTGTTTTGTGTGCAGGCGCCCTCTGTGTGTATGTGTTCCATCAGGATCAGATCTGGGCAGCTTATTTCGGCGTAATGTCTACGGGCATAGCGGCGATTGCCGCGCTGCTTCATCTGCGCTTTTATGACCGCAAGCAGATGCCGAGGCTTAGAAAATTAGCCAAAGAACAGGAAACAAAGGGCAATGACGATAAGCAGGCACTGTTAAAGGAAATGCTGTGGATCGCGTTTCCTTATCTGCTCATGGCAGCGCTTGGCTACAGTGATATGATCGTCAATTCGCTGTTTTTGAATCAAGGACTGCTTGCGTATGGCTATAGCGAAGCTGCCAGCAGTTTGATCAGCGGCGCGATTACCGGACAGATCCAGAAGCTGATGTCGATCCCGATGGTGTTGGCGCCGGGGTTTTCCGCAGCGATCGTTCCTTATCTGACGGTCAATATCGCCAAAAAAGATTGGAAACAGGTGCGCCGCAACATTGATGATTGTTTAGGTTCGGTGCTCTATATCGGCATTCCGATCTCTTTCTGCCTGTTTGCCTTTGCCACGTCGATCTATTATGTGATGTATGGCGGCGGGGAAATGCTGCCGATCTATGGTGATATTTTGCGCTGGTATGCACTGGAGGCGTTTTTGAATACGATCGGACCGATCTTTAACGCGTTTATGATGGCGGGCGGCTTGGCAAAGCTGAATCTGCGCAATCTGGGAATCTTCGCCTTGTTAAAGATCATTTTGACATATCCGATGATCATGCTGTTTGGTTACAGCGGTTCCGTGCTTTCCACCGTCATCGCTTATGCGATCAATATCTTGTTGGATGTGTATGCCTTCAAAAAATATTTTCATTTTTCCTTTCGCTATGTCAATCGCCGTATGATTTTAATGCTGATCTGTACCGGTGCACTGTATGCAGTTTCACTTGTTTGCCCATTCATCGGTTTGAAAGGCTATGACTGTGGACGGTTTATGGCGCTCATCCAATTAGGCATTGCCGGACTTTTATCAGTAGGTGCTTATGCGGCGCTGTCCTGTTATTTCCGCCTGCCGCAGACGATCTTTCATATTGATTTCAAAAAGATCTTGAAGAGAGGATAATCAGATGCGATTAGATAAGTTTTTGGCGCATGCGCAGATCGGTACGCGCAGCGAAGTGAAAAAACTGGTGCGAAAAAAACGCGTAACCTGCAATGGTGTGGTCACAGTGAAAAGCGATCTGGAGATCGACACAGATCATGATGTGATCATGGTCGATGGGGAGGAAGTCGTTTATGAAGCGCATCTCTATATCATGTTGCATAAGCCGCAGGACTGCATTTGCGCAACTGCCGATCCCGATCAGATGACCGTCATGGATCTATTTGAGCCACCGCTTCCAAACGATTATTTTCCGGTCGGCAGACTGGATAAAGATACGACCGGTCTGGTGCTGATCTGCAATGATGGAAAATTGGCGCATCAGCTGTTGTCGCCGCGCCATCATGTGGATAAGCTGTATGAAGTGCATACGGCAGAAGCGATCACTTCATCGCAGGTGGCAATGCTTTCTGCAGACATACAGCTAAAAGATGTTTGTTACCGCGGGGCAAAGGTCGAGGTGCGTGATACGCACTGTATGTGGATGCGGATCGCCGAAGGGAAATTCCATCAGGTCAAGCGCATGGTTGCCCATTGCGGCAATCAGGTCGTTTCTTTGAAGCGATTGGCGATGGGACCGCTCACGCTGGATGAAACGCTGGGGGAGGGGGAATATCGTCTATTAACTGACGAGGAGCTTGCACAGCTGCGTGAGAGCGGAAAGGGAAAAACATCATGATCGCCTGTATCGTCTGTATGAGTCCCAACGGCGTGATCGGGAAAGATGGCGTCATGCCATGGCATGATCCACAGGAACTGCACTATTTTAAGGAGCAGACGATGGGAAAAGACATTTTGATGGGAAGCGTAACCTATGCGCATTTGCCAAACCCGTTACCGGGCAGAAAGATCCATGTCTTGACCCGCCATACAAACATCATTCAGAAAGAAGCGATCACTTTATGGAGCGAGAAAGCGGCGGTGCTGGATCGCTGGAAAGACAGTGATGATATCTTGATGGTGTGCGGCGGCGCCAGTATTTACGAGCAGTTTCTGCCTTATGCAAAGCGGCTCTATCTTTCTATATTGAAAACGAATTATGAAGGCGATCGCTTCTTTCCTGCATTTGATGAAGAAATGTGGGAACTGATCGAAAAACGGCAGTATGCGACATTTGACGCATATCAGCTGCAGCGGAAAACAAAGTGAGGAGATGACACGATGCGTTTTGTAGATATCATTGAAAAAAAGAAAAGCGGACAGGCGCTCAATAAAGCGGAGATCGACTTTTGGATCAACGGCTATGTGGCACAGGAAATACCGGATTATCAGGTAGCGGCGCTGTTGATGGCGATCTGCTTCCAAGGCATGACGATCGATGAGACCGTTTGGCTTACCGATGCCATGCTGCACAGCGGTGATGTGATCGATCTAAGCAAGATCAACGGTGTAAAGGTAGATAAGCACTCCACCGGCGGAGTGGGGGATAAGACTTCGCTTGCTTTGACCCCGATGGTGGCGGCATGCGGCGCAAAGGTCGCAAAGATGAGCGGCCGTGGTCTTGGGCATACCGGCGGGACGCTGGATAAGTTAGAATCCATCAGCGGTTTTCAGATCGATATGGAGGAAAGCCGCTTCATCGAACAGGTCAATGAGATCGGTCTGTCGATCATCGGACAGACGACCCAGGTTGTACCGGCAGATAAAAAACTATATGCACTGAGAGATGTAACCGCATGCGTCAATGCGATCCCGCTCATTGCCAGCAGCATCATGTCGAAGAAACTGGCAAGCGGTGCTGATACGATCTTATTGGATGTCAAGTACGGAGAAGGCGCTTTTATGAGCGATGTGGCTTCGGCACGCACCTTGGCAAAGACGATGATCGCCATCGGCAAAAGACTGGGCAAGGATACACGAGCGATGATCACAAACATGAATCAGCCTTTGGGCAATGCGATCGGCAATGCGCTGGAGGTAAAAGAAGCGATCGACACCCTGCATGGAAAAGGGCCTGCGGATTTTACGGAATTGTGTTTGGAAGCAGGCAGCGTGATGCTGATGCAGGCAAAGCTTGCAAACGATCATGCGAGCGCCAGAAAGATGCTGGAACAGGTGATTCAAGACGGCAGTGCATTTGCGAAATTCGCGGCAATGGTAAAGGCGCAGTCGGGCGATGTAGAAGAACTGTATCATCCTGAAAAGCTGCCGCAGGCACCTGTTACATGTGAATTAACAGCGCAGGAAAGCGGCTATATCTGCGATATGAACGCCCTGGCGCTTGGTGTTGCGGCGATGCGCTTAGGCGCCGGCAGAGCGTTAAAGGAAGATCAGATCGATCCATCAGTCGGCATCGTATTGCATAAAAAGGTAGGCGATCATGTGGAAAAAGGCGATTCCCTTGCCACGATCCACCATCGTACACCGCTTTCACAGGATTTCATGGATGCGTGTCTTGCGGCATATACGTTTCATGAAACTGCCTGTGAAAAACCACAGCTTATCGAGGAGATCATCGAATAGATCTCCTTTTTTTCAGCATTTCACTAGGAACGTATGAAAAGATGGAATAAATTGACAAAATAAGACAAATCATATATCATTATGTAGAATAAAGAGGGTTTTGCTGGAAGGATCACAGCAGGAAAAAGTATTACAGAATGCTGGATCTGTAAGAATTAGAAGGAGATGGATTTGTGAAGTGGAACGTAAATAACAAGATGATGAACAATATCAACAAAAACAGACAGAATAAAGATATAGAAGAAGATGCGGCAGCATTGCGCACGGAAGAAAAATTGGATGAAATGCTTGCAAATGATATTCCTGTAAATGATAGCGATGAGCTGATGGCCGCAATCAATCGCTATGAGGAAGGAAGCAATTTAGAAACGCCTGCAGAAAGAGAAGTGTCGGTGATCGAAGCCAAGACGACGGTTTACGGCAATATCGAATGTGAGGGCGATCTGCATGTCAAAGGCGTGATCAACGGTGATTTAGCGGTAAGCGGAAAAGTGATGTCCGGTGGGAAGACAAACGGTACGATCGAAGCGGAGAGCGTTGTGCTGCACGATGCCAAGCATGAGGGCGATATCCGCTGTGCAAAAGAAATCACGCTGGGAAGTGAAGTATCCGTCGTAGTCGGCAATATTACGGCGCAGTCGGTCAATCTTTTAGGTAAAGTAAAAGGGAATGTGAGCGTGAATGAACGCTGTCATATCGGCGCACAGGCTGTGGTGATCGGCGATATCTGCGCGAAAGTGATCGAAGTCGAAGCCGGTGCCGTCATCAAAGGTCATCTGGATATTACGCAGGACGCGGCTGTTGAATAAAGGGGAATGGATAGTATGATGAATGAAACTGCAAACAATAAAACGATCATCGCCCGCAAGTGCAAGATCGTAGGTGAGATCAGCGCCAATGATGATTTATTGGTATATGGAGAAGTAAAAGGCAATGTGAATTGCGTAAACGATATGGTGGTAGGCGGCAGCGTCGAGGGCGATGTCGAGGCCAGAGAATTGCGGGTCCATGGAAAGGCGGAGAACAATGGGAAAGCCGGGGCGATCTATGGACAGGTGGCAGTGGCAAACTGTATCGTAAACGGCAAGATCGAAGGAGATTGTCATATTGAGGGCGATATGATCGTCGGCAGTACGGCTGATCTGATCGGTGAGATCAACGCCGGCAGCATTGAAATTCAAAAAGGCGCCGCTTTGAAAGGCAGTCTGAATATCAATAATCAAGGATGATTTGGTAATCGTCTTTCATGAAAAGATGGCTTAGCGCCATCTTTTTCATATTTTCTGCCGTTTCCTCATACATTGAAGTGAGGTAGATAGAAATGAAACGCATACAAAAACAAATTGGTTTTTTCATGGCCTTTGTGCTGTTTTTCGAGTTATGGCTCTTTCCGGCCTCGCCAAAAGCCCAAGCGCAGACGACCCTCGCTTCCAGTGCACAGTCAGCTTATTTGATGGAATATGAAAGCGGTGCTGTCCTATTTGAAAAAAATGCGGATGAAAAGTTATATCCGGCTTCCATGACGAAGATGATGGGCCTGCTTTTGATCTATGAGGCATTAAATGAGGGCAGCTTAAAGTGGGATGATACGGTCAGTGCCAGCGCGCATGCGGCTTCGATGGGAGGCAGTCAGATCTTCTTAGAAGAAAATGAAACGATGACTGTGGAAGATCTGGTAAAAGCGATCTGTATCGGATCGGCCAATGATGCCATGGTAGCGATGGCAGAAAAGATCGGCGGCAGTCATGAACACTTTGTGGAAATGATGAATGAGAAAGCACAGACGCTTGGTTTGACCAATACCCATTTTGTCAATGCGACCGGCCTTCATGATAAAGACCACTACTCCAGCGCCAAAGACATGGCGATCATCGCACAGGCACTCATTGCGAAGGGAGGAGATGATCTGTTGAAGATCACCGGTACTTATGACGCATATATTCGCGAGGACGGCGATGATAAATTCTGGCTCGTCAATACCAACAAACTGTTAAAGCAATATCCCGGGGTAGACGGCTTGAAGACCGGTTTCACCCAAGAGGCGATGAGCTGCATCACCGCTACCGCTAAAAAAGAGCGTGTACGGCTGATCGCGGTCGTCATGAAAGAACCAAATTCCAAGCAGCGCAATCTGGAAGCAAAGCAGCTGCTGGATTATGGCTTTTCGCAGATGACCCAAGGTATTTTGATGAAGAAAGATACGGTTGCCGAAACGATTACTTTAGAGAACGGTAAACCGCAGATCGTGAAGTTGAAATTAAAGGAAGATGCGATCGCCGTTTATCCGAAAGGGGAACAGCCGGCAGTCGTAAAAAAGGAAATCACTTTGACCAAGGAACTGCCCTATCAGAAAAAAGAAACCGTTGCCACATTGACCTTGACACTTGACAATCAAACAAAAGTCAAAGTACCTCTTTACAGTGATCGCAATGTTGAAAAACGCACCTTCTTTGATTTATGCAAGCATACGCTGCTGGCATTATTTTTTGCCTAGCGCATGCTTTTTTTGTTGATGGATAAGAGGTTTTGTCGAGGATTCCCAAAAGGAAAATAAAACGTGCTAAGATAGCGGACAGGAGGGATCATGTGGACTATCAATTACAGGATCAGACCCTCATTTTTCACTTTGAGGGAGACTTTGACAATGTGGCGGTTGGCAAAGTAAAAGAAACGTGCGCGGCGCTGATCGAAACGCATCGCCCTAAGCTCGTCAAGCTGGACTTTCAAAAGGTCGATTTTGTGGACAGCACCGGTATCGGTTTCGTTTTGGCGCGCTACAAGCAAATAAAAAAATATGACGGAGAACTCGTATTATGTAATTTATCAAGCAGCCAGAAAAGGCTGTTTCATATGTCGGGCATCTTTCGCATCATCAGATTAGAACAAAGCGAGGTGTTGATATGAACCGGATGAAGCTGTCTTTTTGCTCTCATTTGGAAAATGAAGCGTTTGCCCGTACGAGCGTGATTGCCTTTCTGATGCCGCTTTCGATGAGCGTAGAAGAAGTGATGGAGATCAAAACGATCATGGCAGAAGCAATCGTCAATGCGATGATCCACGGCTACGAGGGAAGAGAGGACGGAGAAGTCATCGTCAGCGTTTCCTACGATGAACAAAAGATCGTTACGATCATTGTCGAGGATCAGGGATGCGGTATCCCTGACATTGATCTGGCAATGCAGCCGCTTTATACTTCAAAAGCCCATTTGGAGCGCAGCGGGATGGGAATGAGCATCATGAGCGCGTTTGCCGATGAATTCTATGTGAATTCTAAGGTGGACTGCGGTACGACGGTAACGATCATCAAACAGATCCATGGCATCGAAGATCAGCAATGACGAGCTGCTTGCACGCATCAAAACGGGTGATGAAAGCGCCTTGGTACAGTTTGTGGAACAAAATAAGCCGTTGGTCGTTTCCATTGTCAAACGCTTTTCCCGCAGCGGTATTGATGAGGATCTGCTTTCGATCGGCATGGTCGGTCTGATGAAAGCGATCCATCATTTTAATGCGGACTATCAGGTACGTTTTTCTACATATGCGGTGCCGATCATCATGGGCGAGATCAAACGCTTTTTTCGCGATGACGGCAATATGCGCATTTCACGCAGCTTAAAAGAAGGCTATGTGGCAATGACAAAGGTCAAGGAAGAGCTGATTCAGCAGCATGGAAGGGCAGTCAGCTATCAGGAGATTGCCGATGCGATGCATTTAGAGGTAGGAGATGTGATCTTAGCGTTTGAAGCGAATCAGTTTGTGTATTCATTGGATGAACCGGTCTATGAAAAAGACGGCAGCACGATTCATCTTTCTGATCGTGTGAGCAGTGCAGAACGCGATGTCGCACTGCATGTCGCTTTATGTGATGAAATCAAACGGTTAAGTGAAAAAGAACAGCAGCTGCTGTATTATCGCTATACATTGTCGATGAAGCAGGAAGATACGGCAAAACGCTTACAGATCTCGCAGGTGCAAGTATCAAGACTGGAAAAGAAGATCATCGAAAAGCTGCGCATGGCATTATTAGAGCAGGCATAAAGATACCCGAAGAAAGCATCGGGTATTTTTTCGTGAACAGGGATATAGCAAAGCGCTTTCAAGGACGAACAGCAGATTTGTCAAAATATGTAAAATATCGGTTTCGCACTATTGACAAAA
>NBJMC04201__coassemble_385_pt1 | contig 39434 bp, 33 predicted proteins | sample NBJMC04201__metabat2_high_PE_025 | metagenome-assembled genome bin NBJMC04201 | reverse complement strand
CTACATCTTTAGTTTTTGTATATTCCACGATGGAAGAAGTAAAGCAGGAGTTTACTTTCGATGCTACAACAATTCTAAAAGACAGTCCGAAGATCACTGATAAAGAGGGCTTTATATCTACCTGGTATTTAGATGAAGCGTGCACGATGCCATTTGATGAAACTGGTAGTGTTGATTTCACCACATTAACAAATGGTACGTTACAGTTGTATGCGGGATATAAAGAAGTAACACCGGAAGAGAAACCGGCAGAGCCGGAAGATACGCCGGATACACCAAAAGAAGAAATAAAAGAACCGGAAAGCAAGATTGAAGAAGTAAAGAAAGAACAAACAAGCGCAGTAAATACAGGGAATGAAGTAAGCAAGGGGATGTACTATATGTTATTAGGCGGCAGTGTGATTGTGTTAGGTGCAATGGCGTATAAATGCAGAAAAAGCGAGCTGTAATACTTAAATAAATAGAAATCTCACAAGGATACGATAAACTTGTGAGATTTTTTATGAACAGGGATAATAAAAACGCATGCCTTTCTATACGATGATTGTGCTATACTAAAGACATAAAAAGGCGAAGGTCATTGATACTTTACCAAATGGGTGTTCTATTTGTTTTATCCGCTGCATTTACTGATTTTGGAAAGCATTGCAGTATCTGCTTTAATATTACCCGGGAAATAAAAAAGATGGCAGGATTACCTTGTCATAAAAAAATGCTTTGTTTGAAAACATAGAGAGAATGTAAAGGAGGAAATCGCTATGATGGATTTGCATGTGCATACGCTTCATTCAGATGGTGCGTGCAGTGTGGAAGAAGTATTGCGGGAAGCACAGTGCAAGAACTTGGCCTGTCTTGCGATCTGCGATCATGATACGATGGATGCGTGGCGTGATCTGGCCGATCCTAAGATCAGAAGTTTATTTTCCGGCAAGATCTTGCCTGCCTGTGAACTGACTTTTTCTTATCGGGGCATGTGTATGGATATGCTTGCCTATGGCGTTGATGAACAGGTGCTGGAGGATGCGGGGTTGCTGAAGCATCGTTTGCAGGATGAAGTCATTGCAAGAGAAACAAAGCGGCTGCGACAGATGTGCGCTGTTTGTGATGCTTTGCATCTGCATTATCCATCGGTTAGCATCAAAGCGGGATATGAAAGAGCCAACGATGTGATCTGTGACGCACTGCTTTCAGATGAAAGAAACAAAGCGATCCTGGAAAAACTGGGCATTGAAAACCGCACGACATTTTATCGTAATCACTATTTGAATCCATGCTCTCCTTTCTATATCAAAGAAGAATTTGATGCACCGCCTTTGGCAGTGTGCATGCGGGCAGTCAAAGCAGCAGGCGGTCTTTGCTTTTTGGCACATCCTTTTGTCTATGATGTCGAAGATCATGAAAAACTGCTGCATGATCTGTTTTTGACAGGAGGATGGGATGGTATCGAATGTATTCATCGCCGTCATGGCCGTGCGCAAAGTGAATGGCTGAGCGCGTATTGCAAAGCGCATGGTCTTTATCAAAGCGGAGGCAGTGATTATCATTTGCCAAAGCATGACATGGGATGTGGCGATAACGGAAATATGGAAATCATGGAAGACATCGCAGCATCATGGCTTGCTTGCATGGAGGGAAAATGGCGATAGGACAGGAATCGGGAAACTTCGCTTCGATTTCAAAAAAGGTATATGGTTTACGGGAATAAAGGGAAGAAAACATCGCTAAGAAAGCGATAATTTGTTATACTATAAGCAGGTGATCAAAATGAGGCAGCAGGAGTATTTTGAAGCATACTTAGATGATTATGATAAGATCGTCGTATATTTATCCAAGAACAGTTATAACGGAGAAAGCAACTGCTTTTATTTGCGGGATACGCTGGGCAATATTCAGGATTTGACCATTACGTCGATACAGCAGACGCCGCAGCAGTACAACCGCTATATTTTAAGAGTGAAAAAACCGCTGGTAATCGGTGAAGAATATGAGGTGCTGCACCAGCATGCAAGAGCGGCGATCCTACGCTATGGCTATATCGTGAAAAGAAATCGTTTTGATGAGGAGTTTGCCTATTATGGCAATGATTTAGGCTGTGTTTATCAAAAACAGGAAAGCAAGTTTACCTTATGGGCGCCGACGGCTTATCGGGTCAAGCTGGAACTGTTAAAAGAGGGACAGTATCGTACCTTTGAGATGAAACGGGAGCATAACGGCATATTTCGCTGTGTCGTAAGCGGAGATATGGAGAATGCGTCCTATGTTTATCTGGTAAAAGTCAATGGGGCATGGAAAGAGACGATCGATCCATACGGCATCGCTTCTACCTATAATTCCAAACGCTCGGTCGTCGTAGATAAAAAGCGGATTCGTATCAAAGACTATCCACTTCCACCATTGCGCAATTACTGTGATGCGATCATTTATGAAACAAGTGTGCGTGATTTTACGATGCAGAGGGGATGTGGGGTTACTTATCCCGGCTCTTTCTTAGGTTTTGTGGAGGAAAATGAGCAGACCAAAGCAAAAATGACCGGTTTCAGCTATTTGAAATCACTGGGTATTACGCATGTGCAGCTGATGCCGGTCATGGATTTCGGCTCAGTCGATGAGCAGTACCAGCAACTGTTTTATAACTGGGGCTATGACCCGGTGCAGTATTTTGCTTTAGAAGGCAGTTACGGCTTGGATCCGACCAATGCGTACAGTCGTATGATGGAGTTTGCGCATTTGGTGGAATCCTGTCATAAAGCAGGCATTCGCGTCAATCTGGACGTGGTGTTCAATCATGTGTTTGAAGTGAACAGCAATGCCCTGCAGGCTTGTGTGCCGTATTACTATTTTCAGATGAATGAAGAAGGAGAATTATCAAACGGTACTTTCTGCGGCAATGATTTTGATTCCACGCGAACGATGGGCAGAATGCTGATCGTGCAGGCTTGCCGTTTTTTATGCGAAACCTATCGGATCGATGGCTTGCGCTTTGATTTAATGGGAATATTAGATGCCCAGACAATGAATCTGGTCTATGAAGTATGCCATGCGATCAATCCGAATATTATGATCTATGGAGAAGGCTGGGATATGCCGAGCATGCTGGATTTTGATCAGCGCGCCTGTATCCGCAATCAGCATCTGATTCCGCATATCGCTCATTTTTCCGACCGCTTTCGAGATGTGGCAAAGGGGATGACCTCACAAAATGAAGTGGCGACAAAAGGCTATTGTACCGGAGCGACTTATCTGATCGATGTCATGCAGAACTGCCTGCTTGCATCAACGATGCCACATGGCGATACGGCGTTGTTTTCTTCGCCGCAGAATGTTGTAAACTATGTAGAGTGCCATGACAATATGACCGCATGGGATAAGATGCGTGAATGTTGTAAAGAAGATACGCGAGAAGTGCGCATGCTCAGACAGATCATGTTATTGGGAGCTACTTTGCTTGCACAGGGGATTCCTTTTATTCACAGTGGACAGGAGTTTGCCCGCACCAAACACGGTCTGCATAATACTTATTGTGAAAAAGATCAGATCAATCAGATGGATTATGCACGGCGTGATCGTTATCTGGAAATCGTAGAGGCTGCCAAAGCGCTCATTGCGATCCGCAAAAAACATGATGTATTTCGTTTCCCGGATGCGGCGTCGATTGCCAAAGGCGTTCGTTTTGAAGACATTGACCGGCAGGTATTGATCTATCGTCTGCAAAATGATCATGAAGAGGCAGTGGTGATCTTCAATCCGACTGCGTCGATCTATACGTATCGACTGGAATATGCTTATCGTCTGCTGTTTTATAACTGCAAGATCGAAAATGAATATAAACAAGATGATTTGATTATCGATAAGTACGCGACGATCGTACTGGTAAAAGAAAAATAAAAAACAGGCTGTCATGTAGATATGAAAATCTATACTTACAGCCTGTTTTTTCAAGATCGTGTATGCTTGTCTTGTTCTATTTTATACATGATCGTATTTAATTTCTTCTCAATACCGATTTGACGGTAAATGACATAGCCAAGCAGTATGATCGGAAGAAATCGGATCGCAAAAGCAAGCAATGGGATACTGAATAATAGTTCATCTGACATAAATGATTGCTCCTTCCATCGGTTTTATCGTATATGATTATATTAACATATAAAATAGTGAACGAGAATAAAAATCGTATGATCATGGAACGGATGCTCTCAAAACAGATGATTTTTAGCGTTTATTTCCGCTTCCGTTTCACGAAAGCGGCGAAGTGATTGCTGCATTCTTGTTTGATCCGTACATGGAGTATCCCGACTAGACAAAGATAAAAGAAAACCGGTGCATAAAAAGTGCATATTCGCCATAGCAGCATCATGGAAAACAATGTCGTATCTTGAAAAACAGAAGCAAATAAGAATAAGAAAACAGCCTCTGCGATTCCATGTTTTCCAACCATCGGGATCACCATCATAAGCAAATCGCAAAGAATTGATAATAGAAAATAGAAACAAGCCTGTTCAAACGACAGCGACAGCTGCAGCATGCATGCACACCATATCAAAACGCTGTGTTTCAAGATCAGATAACAGAGATGAATACATAACTGATAAAACATGATCTTTTTTTGTTGCCAGAGATGTGCCAGTACGTCCTGTGCTTGCATAAGCCAGGCAAATTTGCCCTTTGCATATTGAGGAAGCAAAATCAAACCGGCATTGAGGACGAATAACAAGATCATTCCAAATACGATGGATAGAATCGGTAAATAAAGAGTGGGATGCGTTGCATGCATCCATTTCGATAGTAACAGCAAGGGCAGAAAACTGATTCCTATTTGGGGAATGGCGTTGAGATAGCGTTCCCATAACAGTACACATAAAGAAGTGGATAGCGGGATGTGCAAACGATGCTGCTGGGTAAGGAGGATACTGTCGGGAATCGGGGGAAAAACAATAAGCTCTAATAAATGATTCATCGTATCAATATAGAGATAGCGGATGAAGGAAAGAGGTTGGATGGAGCGTAAATAAAGATAACAGGAAAAAGCATCTAGGAGCAGTAAAACAAATAAATAAATCAGGATAAAAGGAAACCAGAGCAAAGAAATCGTTTGTAACTGCGCAATGCACTGGCGGAACGGAATTTGCGTGATGATGCGTGACAGAAAATAAAAAAGGATCATCATAAAAATAAAATAACTTATTTTCTTGACCATCGTATTCCTCCATATAGATCATTTTATGAAGAAATTGATGCGGAAATGTATGAGATACATATAGATCATAATAAAAGTATGGTAAAATGGGAAACAGATACAGAGGTGATGGCATGAACTGGGATATATGGATGAAACAGGAAGCGACGCTGCCATATTTTCAAACATTGATGGAGCAGCTGGATGAAGCATATGCGCATACAACGGTTTACCCTAAAAAAGAGGATCTGTTTTCTTGCTTTGCCTGCTGCCCATATGAAGCAGTAAAAGTTGTGATACTGGGACAGGATCCCTATCATGAGCCCAATCAGGCCCATGGACTTTGTTTTTCGGTAAAAAAAGGGAATCCGATCCCACGCAGTTTAAGCAACATTTATAAAGAACTGCATGCGGATCTGGGCATTCCAATACCGAGTCATGGCTATTTGGAAGAATGGGCAAGACAAGGTGTTTTGATGATGAATACGGTGATGAGCGTAGAGAAGGGCAAAGCAAACAGTCATCGCAAATTAGGATGGGAGACCTTCAGCGATCATGTGATGACGGCGTTAAATGCACATGAAACGCCGATCGTATTTATATTGTGGGGCAATGCGGCGATGGAAAAGGGGAAACTGATTACCAATCCGATCCATCATTTGATCACTTCTGCTCATCCTTCTCCTTTATCTGCATCAAGAGGTTTTTTTGGCAGCCGTCCGTTTTCAAGGTGCAATGCGTTCTTAGAAAAAGACGGTTTGTCCCCGATTGATTGGAGGATCAGTGAATGAAACAGAAAACAGGGAAACTGATAAGGGAATTGGAGGGAAGGCGCGGCAGAGCTGACTTGGAACGCTTGCGAAAGGTGCTTCATCAAAAAGGCGATCCGCATCGGCAGATTCCCTGTGTGCATGTAGCGGGAACAAACGGCAAAGGTTCTACGACCAATTATATCCGCAGCATGATGCAGGAAGCAGGCTATCGGGTAGGTACCTTTACCTCGCCGTCGATGGAACATCACTTCGATCGCATCCGCATCAATGATGAACCGCTTGAAGAAGACTTTTTCCTGCGGGCAATGCGGGAATTCGATACATGGAAGCAGATGGGCATGACGATGTTTGAAATTGATTTTCTGATCGCGGCTGCCTACTTTTATGAAAAACAAGTAGATTTAGCCGTATATGAGGTAGGACTAGGCGGTGAAAAAGATTCCACCAATGTCATTGCACCGCTTGTCTGCGTGATTACCAATATCGGCAAGGATCATATGGAACTGCTGGGCGATACGCTTGAGGAGATCGCAGCAGCGAAAGCGGGCATCATCAAACGCGATACACCGCTGATCACCGCAGAAGATAAGCCGGCGTGTCTTGCGGTATTTGCCGAGGCATGTCAAAAAAAGCAGGCGCCGTTTACACAGATCGCCTCGATCAGCGAACCGCGTATCACGAAAGAAGGTGTTTCTTTCCGATATCGGCAGAAACGCTGGCAGCTTGGAAGCAGGGCGCTGTATCAGTGCAAGAACGCGGCATGTGCCATTGATGTGATCTTAACCCTTCGTGAAAAAGGCTTTTTGATCAGCGAAGAACAGATGGAAAAGGGATTGCGGAAAGCCTTTTGGCTAGGCCGCTATGAGATCTTGCGGGAAGAGCCGTTGTTTTTGCTTGACGGCGCGCATAATGTCGATGGCATACAGGCGCTGCTGCACAGTCTTCCCAAGCATCTGAACTTGCATATCATCTGTTCACCTTTGCAGGATAAAGAAACAGATCAGATGCTTTCTCTGCTTAAAACACTGGGAGAAGAAGTGGTGGTCGTACATTTTGATACACCGCGGGCGATTCATGAAGAACAGATCCAATCGCTTCCCGGTGTTGTTTGGGGCGGTGATTATCAGGAAGTGATACGACAGGCATGGTTTGGTAATGCGCCCACCATCGTTACCGGTTCTTTGTACTTTATTGCCGATGTCAGAAACTATTTGAAGACGTTAGGCGTGAAGATGCGATAAACATTGATACTTGTTCGTATAAAAAACAGCCGTACACAAGATCACAGCTTTTACGCTTGATACTTGTAATCGACTGTTTTTCTGTATCACTGCTTCTTTCTTAACAGTGCCGGAGCAACCCGTTCACATGTCTTTAAGATCGTATAGAGCATAAAACACTCAATCGGAAACAACAAGATGTTTTTCCATACGCGGATCGCCGCAAACAAGGCGCTGCCATAAAGCATATTGAGCCACAGGGAAGTCAAGATCAGATTCAATACGATCGTAACGATCGCTCTGGTGATGATCACTCTTTTCCAAGTAATCGGCTTATGATAAAACGCAAAGCCATAGATCAGTCCCAGTAACAGTTCATTGAAGGTGAAACCGATAAAAAAGATACTGGGGCGCATCATGAATTTGATCAGATCTGCGGCAACACCGCCGATCGCACCGAGGAAAGGACCGCAGCAATAACTGCATGCGGCAGCCGCCAAAGAGGTAAAGCTGATTTCAAGGATCTTGCCGATCTCAATGGTAAAAGAGCCAAGCAGCACATTGAGCGCGACAAACACTGCGCACAAGACCATCGCATGGACGGAGCGCATCGCTTTTAACGACTCTTTGCATATTAGCAAATACGCATTCATATAAAAACCTCCTTTCGCTTTCTGCACAGGCAAAAGAAGGTTCACTTTTGAACGAGTGCAGCAGCGGGATGCAGACGATATACCGCAAGATTTCTTTTCGTCTTTCTGACAACTCCCCGTCCAGAAAGCACTTAACGCATATCGCCTTACTCTGCTAACGGTTCAATTATAGTAAAAATGTCTGATAAATTCAACAAATTATATACGTCAAAATACTTTTATTTTGATAAACAGATGGTATAATAAAAAACGAAGGATGAAAGTGAGGACTTTTAGTATGGTTGAAAATCTAATTAAGGAGATCAAAGGAAAAAATATTCGAATCGTTTTCCCGGAAGGTAGTGAACCGCGTATCTTGCAGGCGGCAGCACGTTTGCATCATGATGAGATCTTATGTCCGGTATTATTGGGAGATCCCGATGAGATCAAACAGGCGGCGCAGGATCTGGGATTAGATATTGAAGGCATCGACATTGTCGATCATCTGCATTTTGAAAGCATGGAAGAAATGGCGCGTATGATGGTAGAACTGCGCCGTGGTAAATTAGATCAGGCAAGTGCGAAAGCGATGCTGGAGGGAACCAATTATTTCGGTACGATGTATGTGAAAATGGGATATGCGGACGGCTTATTAGGCGGTGCGACCTACTCGACAGCCGATACCGTGCGTCCGGCTCTGCAGCTGATCAAGACCAAACCGAACAACAGCATCGTTTCCAGCTGTTTTATCCTGTGCAAAGGTGAAGAACGTCTGGTATTCGGCGATTGCTCGATCAACATTGCACCGACGGAAGATGACTTGGTTGAGATTACGATGGAAACGGCGAAGACCGCAAAATTCTTCGGTATCGATCCGGTCGTTTCGTTGCTGTCTTATTCTTCTATGGGCAGTGCTAAGGGAGAAAGTGTCAATAAGGTGCGTTCTGCTACACAGCGTTTGAAAAATATCGCCTTGGATTATCCGGTAGATGGAGAATTGCAGTTTGATGCTTCCGTATCGCCGGTCGTGGCAAAAGTAAAGGCGCCGCAGTCAAAGGTTGCGGGAAGAGCCAATGTCTTTATTTTCCCGAATATCGATGCCGCAAACATCGGCTATAAGATCGCTTCGCGTTTAGGCGGTTATGAAGCGGTCGGACCGATCCTGCAAGGCTTAAATGCACCGATCAACGATTTATCACGCGGCTGTACGAGCGAAGAAGTCTATAAGATGGCAATCGTTACCGCAATGGCTACTTTGATTCAATAATAATTACAATGAGGATATGTCAGCTCAGCGCCCATATCCTTTATTTTTTAGTCTTTGGCTGACAAAATATGACCTTCCTCGCTTTGGGATGTGTGTATAGTAGAAGCAGAAAGCAGCTTCATTTATTGATAATGTTGTTTTCGGTTTCAGAAGGATAAAAAGTGTACGATCTTTGTAAAAAAATAAAGAAATGTATCGGATATATGCATTTTTTATGTAAACGCATACATTTTTTTGCCTATTTCCGTTAAAACAGTAGAATTTTTTGTGTAAAAAAAGTATAATCTTTATATAAGAAACCATAGGGGGTTATCATTATGAGACAGAACAACATGTTGGCCATGATATTGGCCGGAGGTCGCGGCACGCGTCTGCATGCCCTGACAAAAAAGGTAGCGAAGCCTGCCGTCTTTTATGGCGGTAAATATCGTATCGTCGATTTCCCACTCAGCAACTGTGCCAACAGCGGCATCGAAGTGGTAGGCGTTTTGACCCAGTATGAATCGGTTTTATTGAACAGCTATGTGGCAGCCGGACAGCGCTGGGGCCTGGATGCGAAAAACAGTGGTGTTTATGTACTTCCGCCGCGAGAAAAGGAAGATGCGAATTTAGACGTATATCGCGGCACAGCTGATGCGATTTCACAGAACATCGACTTTGTGGATACCTTTGATCCGGAATATGTCCTGATCTTGTCAGGTGATCACATCTATAAAATGGATTATTCCAAGATGCTTTCCCATCACAAAGCATGCGGTGCGGATGCGACGATTGCCGTGATCGAAGTACCGATGAAGGAAGCGAGCCGTTTCGGTATCATGAATACCGATGAAACCGACCGCATCATTGAATTTGAGGAAAAACCGGAGCATCCAAAGAGCAATTTAGCGTCCATGGGTATTTATATCTTCGACTGGAAGCTGCTGCGCAAGATGTTATTGGCGGATATGGTGAATCCGGATTCCAACCATGACTTTGGAAAAGACATCATTCCGGCGATGCTGAAAGAAGATCGTCGCCTGTATGCATGGAAATTCAAAGGGTATTGGAAGGATGTCGGAACGATCGATTCCTTATGGGAAGCCAATATGGATCTGCTGGATAAAAACAATGAACTGGATCTCAGCGATCCAAGCTGGAAGATCTATACGGAAGATGTTACTTCAACACCGCACTATATCGGTGAAAACGGTGTGGTAAACCGTGCTTTCATTACCCAGGGATGTGTGATCGACGGTGAAGTAAAGAACTCTGTGCTGTTTACGCATGCAAAGGTCGGCAAAGGGGCAAAAGTATATGACAGTGTGCTGATGCCGGATGCCGAAGTAGGCGACGGTGCTGTTTTGCATCGAGTAATCGTCGCGGACGGTGTAAAGATCGGCAAAGGAGCTGTTGTCGGCAGCGCTGACAGTGAACATATCGAATTGATTTCAAAACGTGTAAAGGGGGTCGAATAGTATGTGCAACGCATTCGGCATCGTGAATTTCGCAGGATCAAATATTCATGTGGAGGGCATGCAGGATCATCGGCCGATCGGCGCTTTCTCTTTTCTGGGACGTTATCGCACCATTGATTTTCCGATCTCTAATATGAGCAACAGCGGAATCAATCATATCGAAGTGTTTGTGAAAAGAAATCCGCGTTCTTTGACGGAGCATTTAGGCACCGGCAGACATTACAATATCAATTCTAAACGCGGGAAGCTGCATATCCTGTATACGGATGACAAGCTTCAGTCAGATCTGTATAACCATGATGTATCTGCGTTCATGTATAACATGGAATGTATTGAGAAAGTGCCATATCCTTATGTGATCATCGCACCGAGTTATATGGTGTATTCGATGGATTACAGCAAGCTGCTGGAAAAGCATTTGGAGAGCGGTGCGGATATTACGATCTTGTATCAGAATGTTGATACGGCAAAAGATGAATTTATGAACTGCAATGTTTTGAACCTGAACAAGCAAAAGGGCGTACTGTCGATCGAAAGAAACCGCGGTACGGCGAAAAACCGCAATATTTCATTAGATACTTATGTCATGAGCAAAGAGCTGTTTATGGAACTGGTAAAAAAAGCAGCTAAATTCTCATCTATGTATACGCTGCGTGATATCATCGACGATGAATGCAGCGAGCTGGATATTCGCGGAATCGCTCATCATGGCTATGTGGCGGCGATTTCCGATTTCAAGAGCTATTATGATGCGAATATGCGCTTGATCGACTATGAAACGGCACAGGATCTGTTTGCGCCGGATTGGCCGATCTATACGCGTACCAATGATTCCAGTCCGACCCAGTATTATGAAACTTCCAATGTGAAAAAATCAGTTGTTTCCAATGGCTGTGAAATTGAAGGAACGATTGAAAATTCGGTGATCGGAAGAGGCTGTATCATTAAAAAAGGCGCGGTGGTAAAAAACTGTGTGATCTTGCCGGGCGCAACGATCGGTGAAGATGTGCATGTGGAAAATGCCGTTGTGGATAAACAGGCGAAGATCGTGAGAGTAAAAGAAGTGGTTGCCAAAGTGGAAGAGCCTGCTTATGTCGGCAGAGGAGATATTCTGTAATGAGGATCTTACATGTTGCAGGGGAAGGGCTGCCTTTTATCAAGACCGGGGGATTGGCGGATGTCATCGGTTCTTTGCCGAAGGAATTGGCGCGCAAAGGCAATGATGTGCGTGTCGTCATGCCGCTGTATCTGAAGATTGCCAAAAACTATCATCAGGATTTTACTTTTGAAAAAGAATATGCGGTCTATATGAAATATGACTGGGTTCCGGTACGTTTATACAGTTGTTTCCATGATGGCGTAACGTATTATTTCATAGAGCATCAGGGCTATTTTGAACGAGAAGATCTGTATGGCTATATGGATGACGGGGAACGCTTTGCTTATTTCCAGCAGGCGGTCGTGGAAATGATGAATCAGGTTGATTTTTTCCCGGAAGTGCTGCACTGCCATGATTGGCATACCGGCATGATCTCAGCTATGATCAAGGAAAACCATCGTGATGATTATCGCTATGCTTCGATCAAGCATGTCTATACGATCCATAATATGGCATATCAGGGCAATTTTGGAGCGGATATGCTGGAAAGCTGTCTGGGATTGCCATACTATCTGCTGGATAACGGTACGGTACGCTATGACGGCGGCATCAGCTTTATGAAAACGGCTATTCTTTATGCGGATAAGGTAACGACGGTTTCACCGAGCTATGCAAGTGAAATTTTGACACCGCAGTACGGAGAACATCTGGAAGGCGTTTTACAGATGCGTCAATATGATCTTTGGGGCATCGTAAACGGCATTGATGTGGAAACATGGAATCCGGCAAACGATCCAAAAATTCCTTATCACTTCAATAAAGTGAATGTAAAAGCGAATAAAAAGAAAAACAAATTGGCTTTACAGGAAGAAATGGGATTGGCGCAGGATGAAAATGTGATGCTGGTCGGCTGTGTATCACGTCTTACTTGGCAAAAGGGTTTCTATCTGCTGATGGAGCAGCTGCCGCAGCTTTGTGCGATGCCGATTCAGTTCGTTGTATTAGGAAGCGGAGAAGGCGCATTAGAAGAAAAAATGGCGCAGCTGGAAGAAGGCAACAAAGGGAAGATCGTTTTCTATCGCGGTTACAATGAAGATCTTGCGCATAAGATCTATGCGGCATGTGATTTGTTCTTGATGCCTTCGCTGTTTGAACCGTGCGGTATTTCACAGCTGATCTCGATGCGTTATGGCACATTGCCGCTGGTAAGAGAAACCGGTGGTTTGCGCGATACGGTTACACCGTACAATGAATATGACAAGAGCGGAAACGGCTTCAGCTTTACCAACTATAACTCTGGTGAAATGATGCATGTGTTAGGCAATGCCGTTGATGTGTTCTACCATCATCCGAATGATTGGCGTACACTGGTGCGCAATGCGATGAATACTGATGTCAGCTGGGAAAAGAGTGCGAATGATTATTTGCGCCTGTATCATGAACTGACGGGTAATTGAGCATAAGGAAACACGTCCTGAAGGGGATGTGTTTTTTTCTTGGAAAATGCGCAATATAACTGAAATGTAATATTTATGTTTGGAAATCATGCTATAATACAGGCAGATAGCGAATGCTTGGAAGTAGGAAGAGATGATATGTCAATCATAAAAGAGATTCTAAAAGAAGTCGTATTGTCCGTCATGGTTGCGCTCAGTGCGTATGCACAGCCAAGTGTACCGCCGACTGCTCTGGATCCCGCCTCCTTTTCATCGGAAATCGGGGTGATCGATCAGTTGGTAGCCGACTACAATACATATAAAAATCATGTGTTTCATTATCGGCAGATGACGCAGGCTGAACAGGGTTATCGCGTTGTTTATCAGCGAGAGGACGGCGTGCAGGCTGACTTCTTGTTTCGTAAAGATGAATCACTGAAAGAGTTTCGCATCTTTGCTTATACGGAGGCCGGAAAGAAGCTGTGCGATGAAGGCGTTGATGTCGGCAGCATGCTTGCGTTCAGCATTTTTCAATATTCCCTTGCACCGGCGAATCACTATGATCTGATGAAACTGTTTAGTGACTGGAATCAGAATCAAACCGTTACCTTGGAAGATCCAAATCTTGGCGCACTGCGAATCACGCAAAGCAAAGGTGCACATGTCATTACGATGCAGCTGCCGAAGCAGCGGGCGGAAATTGTCGGTAAACCGTTTTAGAGTACCGCAGTTTCCGCATTTTTATGAATAAGGGAAAAAGAAATCTTGTATTTAGATAAAAAAGGATTACAATGATACTGTTTGATGAAGAGGTGTGATGAATGAGAAAAAAATGGATATGGCTTTGTATTGTGTCGGCAATGGTCGCGTTAGCGGGCTGTGATCAGGAAGAAAAGGTCTTGGATCCGAAATCCTTTGACAGTGAGATTGCCTTTGTTTATGAAAAGGTGGAGGCGTTTAATCAGGAAGAGGCATACGATTCGCTCAGTGAAGAGCATCATGTATTTGATTATCAATATCTGCGTGCTGTGGAGGAAGGATATGAAATGCAGTTTCAGCGCGGGGATGGGGTCATGGCGAAATTTTTGTTTCGTGAGGATGAAAGGCTGATGCAGATTACGCTGTATGCCGATGCAAAGGCAGGCAAAGCAATTCAGGAAAATGGGATCGATGTTGCCAGCATGCTGATGGACACGCTGTTTCAAGCGGCAATGGATGAAAAAAATATTTATGACTTTATGTTGCTTTGCAGCGATTGGAATGAAACGATCAAGGTTTCGTTGGAGGATCAAAATCTGCATACTGTCATAATTGATAAAAAGAAAGAAACTTGTACGACGACCATCACTTTAGCCAAAGCGCGTCCGCTGCTTACAGAGGTATAGTGCATTTGCGATATTTTGTTTTTTTGCTATTGACTAACAAACTATTAAAAACTATAATATCATAAATATATTTGGAGATAGAAAAAGGAGAAACAGCACATGGCACACTATTTTAATGAACCATCTCGTACTTTCAGTGAATACTTGTTAGTTCCGGGGTATTCTTCTTGTGAATGCACACCGGACAAGGTTTCTTTGAGGACCCCTTTGGTAAAGTATCGCAAAGGGCAGGAGGAACCGGCGCTGCACATGAATATTCCGATGGTATCGGCAATCATGCAGTCGGTATCAGGAGAACGCATGGCGACGGCTTTGGCAAGAGAAGGCGGTATCTCATTTATTTATGGATCGCAGACAGTGGAAAATGAAGCGGCGATGGTAAGGCGGGTCAAGGCCGCAAAAGCCGGATTTGTATTCAGTGATTCCAATATCAAGGTCGATGCGACATTGGCGGATGTCCTCGCCTTAAAGGAACGCACCGGTCATTCGACGATGGCGGTTACCGAAGATGGAACGGCAAACGGGAAACTGCTGGGAATCGTTACTTCTCGTGATTATCGGGTAAGCCGCATGAGCCTTGATACGAAGGTATCGGAATTCATGACGCCTTTTGCGAATCTGGTATATGCAAAAGAAGGCTGTACGCTCAGTGAAGCCAATGACATTATTTGGGAAAATAAATTGAACGCATTGCCGGTAGTAGATGAACAGCAGTGTCTGACTTCTTTTGTGTTCCGCAAGGATTATGATTCTCATAAAGAAAATCCCAATGAATTATTAGATGAACATAAACGCTATATCGTCGGTGCAGGTATCAATACCCGCGATTATGAAACCCGTGTGCCGGCGCTTGTGGAAGCGGGTGCGGATGTGCTTTGTATCGACTCTTCGGAAGGGTTTTCTCAGTGGCAGGCGATCACCTTGAAATGGATCCGCGATCATTATGGTGATTCCGTCAAGGTTGGTGCCGGCAATGTCGTGGATGCGGAGGGCTTTCGTTTCTTAGCGGAAGCAGGAGCGGATTTTATTAAGATCGGCATCGGCGGCGGTTCTATCTGCATTACCCGTGAACAAAAGGGAATCGGACGCGGTCAGGCAACAGCGACGATCGAGGTTGCCAAGGCGCGTGATGCATATTTTAAGGAAACCGGTATTTATATCCCGATTTGCAGCGACGGCGGTATCGTGCATGATTATCATATTACGCTGGCGCTTGCGATGGGCGCGGACTTTGTCATGCTGGGGCGTTATTTCTCAAGATTTGAAGAATCACCGACCAAAAAGGTTACGATCAACGGTACATATATGAAAGAATACTGGGGAGAAGGAAGCGCACGTGCCCGTAACTGGCAGCGTTATGATATGGGCGGCGACAATAAGTTATCCTTTGTAGAGGGCGTTGATTCTTACGTGCCATATGCGGGAGCGCTAAAGGACAATGTGGCTTTGACGCTGAGCAAGGTCAAGCATACGATGTGCAACTGCGGCGCTTTGACGATCGAGGAACTGCAGCAGAAGGCAAAGATCACGCTGGTATCTGCGACAAGCATCGTGGAAGGCGGCGCACATGATGTCGTGGTAAAAGACAATACGATCGATGCGAAAGTAAAATAATGATAAAAGAGCGGTTGTGATGACCGCTCTTTCTTGTGCTATAATGAGCGCGAGGTGATGATATGAATATTCGCAAGGCACAAGCGTCAGATCTGGAAGCGATCGCAAAACTGGAAGCCATTTGTTTTCCTAAAGCTGAGGCGGCTGATCTGGCTTGTTTCAAAGAACGCTTTTCCGTGTTCGGAGATTGCTTTTGGGTGTTGGAAGATGAGGGGAAAATCATTGGCTTTATCAACGGGATGTGCGTGAATGAGAGAGTCATTCGAGATGAGCTGTTTGAGAATGCTTCCCTGCACTGTGAGGACGGCGCTTATCAAAGTGTATTCGGTTTAGATGTGCATCCTGATCATCGGGGAAAACGATTGAGTGCACTGCTTATGGATGCGCTAATCGCCGACGCCCGCCAAAGAAAGCGCAAAGGCTGCATTTTGACATGTAAAGATCATTTGATTCCCTTTTATGAATCATTTGGTTATCGCCTGCTGGGTGTTTCCGCATCGGTTCATGGCGGGGCTAAATGGAATGATATGATCTTGGAATTTTAATCTCGTGAAATAATGGACAAAAGGCAGTTTTTTCATTTACGAAAAAAAGGGTTAGTGTTATAATAAGGGCGATTATTAAGGAGGACTTTAATCATGGCAAAAAGAACTGTAAAAGATCTGGATGTTGCCGGAAAACGCGTCATTGTCCGGGTGGATTTCAATGTGCCTAGAAAAGGCGATGAGATCACCAATGACAACCGTATCGTACAGGCACTTCCGACGATCAACTATTTGGTTGAAAACAAAGCAAAAGTGATCTTGATGTCACATTTGGGAAAGGTCAATCACAAAGACCCTGAAAAAACCGAAGCTGACAAAGCGAAAAACAATATGGCTTGCGTAGGCAAACGCCTGGGTGAACTGGTGGATACAAAGGTTACATTCGTTCCGGTTACCAGAGGTGAAGAGCTGGAAAAAGCCGTAGCGGAAATGAATGACGGCGAAATCGTGCTGATGCAGAATACTCGTTATGAAAAAGGTGAAAGCAAGAATGATCCGGAATTGGCAAAATACTGGGCGTCCTTGGGCGATCTGTTTGTAGAGGATGCGTTTGGTTCCGTACATCGTGCGCATGCTTCCACTGCCGGCATTCCTTCATTGTTGCCGAATGCGCTGGGCTTCTTGGTAGAAAAAGAAGTTTCCATGCTGGAAAAAGCAGTCAAGACACCGGAGCATCCGTTTGTGGCAATCATCGGCGGTGCCAAGGTTTCTGATAAGATCGCGGTAGTAGACAATCTGTTGAAGATCGCGGATAAAGTGCTGATCGGCGGCGGTATGGCTTATACGTTCATGGTCGCACAGGGCGGCAAGGTCGGTACTTCTTTATTGGAAGAAGATAAAGTGGAACTGGCAAAAGAATATTTGGCAAAAGCCGGCGGCAAACTGGTATTGCCGGTGGACAATGTGTGCGCTGACGCATTCAGTGAAGAAGCGAACAAAATGGTATGCAAATCAGGGGAAATTCCTGATGACTATATGGGATTGGATATCGGACCGGAAACGATCGAACTGTTCAAGAAGGAATTGGCAGGTGCTAAGACGGTCGTTTGGAATGGACCGATGGGCGTATTTGAAATGCCTACTTATGCAAAAGGTACATTAGAAGTATGTACGGCGATTTCTGAACTGCCGGGTGCAATGACGGTGATCGGCGGCGGTGATTCCGCAGCAGCGGCGATCCAGCTGGGCTTCAAGGAAAAATTCTCTCATATTTCAACCGGCGGCGGCGCTTCACTGGAATTTATGGAAGGAAAGGAATTACCGGGTATTGCGGTAATCGGTGATAAATAATGAGAAAACCTATTATTGTCGGAAACTGGAAAATGAATAAAACGATCGCAGAAGCCGTTGCTTTCATTGATGCGGTCGATGGCGTGTGCCATGATGGGGCAACTTATGGTGTCGGCGCACCTTTCTTAGCGCTGGCAGAATCGGTGAAGCATGCGAATCACTTGATCGTAGCGGCTGAAAACTGCCACTTTGAAGATTCCGGTGCTTTTACCGGTGAAGTATCTGTGCCGATGTTAGAGGAAATCGGTGTGAAATGGTGCATCATCGGTCATTCGGAACGTCGTGAAATGTTCGGTGATACCGATGAAACGGTCAATAAGAAAGCAAAACGTCTGATTCAGGCAGGTATTACCCCGATCGTTTGTATCGGTGAAAGTGAAGCACAGTATGATGCCGGTGAATCGGAAGCGGTGATTCGTTCACAGTTAAGCGGCTCATTAGCGGATCTTTGCGCGGATTGCGTAAAAGACATCGTTATCGCTTATGAACCGATCTGGGCGATCGGTACCGGCAAGAGCGCATCGGTGGAAATCGCACAGCAGTGCTGCCATATCGTACGTGATCAGATTGAGAAAATGTACGGTAAAGAAGCTGCGGAAGCGGTACGAGTGCAGTACGGCGGATCGGTAAAACCGGAAAATATCGTTGAATATATGGCGCAGCCGGACATTGACGGTGCGCTGATCGGCGGTGCTTCCCTGAAAGCGGACAGCTTTACCGATATCATCAATAAAACCAAATAAGATTCTGAAACCAAAGCAAGAACACTGTCTGATCGGACAGTGTTTTTACTATTTATAGGGGCAGAACAGATCGGTGTGCCTAGGTCGTTCTTTCTCTATATGACAAAAGAACCGGTATGTAATAAAAAGCAGAAAAGACACTGTTTTTGAAACAATTTTCATGTAAAAATGTGTGAAAAAGACTTGAAAAAATGTGAAAGAATATTATAATAACATCATAACACATCAGGAAAAGGAGTGAATTGTATGAAAAGGTTTAGGAAAGTGGCAGTTGCCTGTATGTCGATGGCAATGTTAGCCGGATGTGGCGGTGAAGAGAGCGCAAACACAGATGAAATCGTAATTGGGGTGAATTACGAGCTAACCGGAAATGTTGCACAGTATGGCATTGCTCATCGTGATGGAATCCAGATGGCGGTAGATGAAATCAATGCAGATGGCGGCATCAACGGCAAGAAGATCAAACTGGTAATTAAGGATAATAAGTCCGAAGCCGCTGAGGTTTCGGCAATGAGCGAATTGCTTGCCAATGAAGGGGCCGTAGCGATCCTAGGCCCGGCAACGACGGGTGCGACAGCACAGGCGTTTGCGGTTGCCAGCAATACGAAAGTGCCGACGATCTCGGCAAGTGCGACCGGTGACAGTGTAACGCTGGATAAAGACGGCAATACCCTGCCATATGGGTTTATCACCTGCTTTACTGATTCCTATCAGGGCGGTGCAATCGCTGAATTTGCGATTGAAAAAGGCTATAACAGAGTTTTGGTGTTCCATGATACCAATGATTATGGAAAAGGGCTGTTAAATGCTTTTGAAAAGAGTTATAAAGGAGAAATCGTTTCCACTGAAGGCTTTAATACGGATGATAAAGATTTCAGTTCGATCATTACCAAGAACGCCGATCAGGATTATGATGCAGTCGTGATCTTAGGCTATTATGAAGCGAGCGGTCAGCTGGTAAAACAGCTGCGCAAGGGCGGCAATGACAAACCGATCTTAGGACCGGATGGTTTCGATGATTCGCGTTTCATTGATCTGGTCGGTGCGGACGACTTGAATAATGTGTACTTTACGACCCACTTTACAACGGTCGGCGATGATGAAGTCGTACAGAAGTTTATTGCGGATTTTGCGGAAAAATATGACGGTGCTACTCCAGGCGCTTTCCACGCATTAGGTTATGATGAAGCATACTTTGTCGCTGATGCGATCAAACGGGTCATGGATGACGGAAAAGATGTCACACCAGAAAATGTGAAAGAAGCGCTGGAAAATACAAAATCTTTCTCAATGGTAACCGGTACCTTCTCAATGGGCAAAGACCATCAGGCGAAAAAATCGATCAAGGTGGTTGAACTGCAAAACGGAAAACAGGTAAATGCGACGACCGTAGAAGCGGAATAAATCGAAAGAAAGGAAACAAGTAAATAGGTGAAATGTGAATTTCACCTATTTCTTTACTTGAACGATAGAATGAGGTGAACGATATGACAATTTTTTTACAGCAGCTGGTGAACGGATTATCGCTGGGCAGTATTTTTGCTTTGGTAGCGCTTGGCTATACGATGGTGTACGGCATCATCAAACTGATCAACTTTGCCCATGGCGATATTTATATGGTAGGTGCTTATATCGGCTATTTTGTCATTACCGGACTGCATCTGGGGGTCGTACCGGCAATCATAATTGCAATGGCAGCCTGCGCGCTGCTGGGTGTTGTCATTGAAAAGATCGCCTACAAGCCGCTTCGCCATGCGAGCCGCATCACTTCTTTGATTACGGCGATCGGTGTGTCGCTGTTTCTGGAATATACGATGCAGTATTTTATGGGAGCAGGTGTGCGTACCATGCCGGATGATGTCTTATTGGAAGGCGTCTTGCAGATCGGCGGGGTCAGCATCACTTATACCCAGCTGATGATCTTTGTGATTGCGGTGCTGCTCATGCTGTTATTGCAGTTCATCGTAAAAAAGACCAAGATTGGAAAAGCGATGCGTGCGGTTTCGACCGATCCGGATGCGGCGCAGCTAATGGGCATCAATGTCAATGCGACGATTTCCTATACGTTTGCGATCGGTTCGGCATTAGCCGGTGCGGCCGGTGTTCTGGTAGGACTTTACTATAACAGCATTTCCCCGTTAATGGGCATGACGCCGGGCTTAAAAGCGTTCATAGCGGCAGTGTTCGGCGGTATCGGCATCATACCGGGTGCGATGATGGGCGGCGTCAGCATCGGTGTTTTAGAAACACTGGTTGCCGGCTATGGCGGTTCATTATATAAAGATGCGGTCGTATATGTGATCCTTATTTTGATCCTGTTGATCAAGCCTAGCGGCTTGCTGGGCAAAAACGAGAAAGAGAAAGTGTAGGTGGCCACTATGAAAAACTGGTTTACCAAAAACAATATTCGCTGGGCAGTTTTTACGGTTCTCGTCTATGCGCTGTTCCAGTATCTGATTTCCGTGAATATCATTAACAGTTATTATCAGGTCGTTTTATATAATATCGGCATCAATATCGTATTGGCATTAGGATTAAATCTCATTATCGGTTATTCCGGTCAGTTTTCGCTGGGACATGCCGGATTCATGGCGATCGGTGCTTATTGCGCAGGTTTGGTCATGTTGAAGGTAGACGGTACGGTTGGTTTTCTGGCGGGGATCGGCTTTGGCATCGTCATGACGGCGCTTATTGCGCTCATCATCGCGATCCCGACCTTGCGTCTGCGCGGAGATTATTTGGCGATTGCAACGCTGGGTTTTTCCGAGGTGATTCGTATCGCGATCACCAATATGGATGATATTACCGGCGGGGCAGCCGGATTGAACAATATTCCCAAGATCACCAATTTCAACTGGATCTTCGGCGCAATCGTCATTTCACTGGTACTGATCGTGAATTTTGCCCGTTCTTCCCATGGGCGTGCGACCGCTTCGGTAAGAGAAGATGAGATCGCAGCGGAATCAATGGGCGTCAATACGACCAAATACAAGACTTTGGCATTTGTGATCGGTGCCTGTTTGGCATCGGTGGGCGGGGCGCTGTATGCAGGTAATTTCTATACACTGACGCCCGGTATTTTCGGTTTTATGAAGTCGGTAGATATCTTGGTGATCGTCGTCTTCGGCGGTATGGGTTCTTTATCCGGCAGTATCGTTGCGGCGTTTTTGTTAGGGCTTATCAACATGTTCTTAAATGATTATGCGGAACTGCGTATGATCATTTATTCGGTATTGATCATCGTCATCATGGTCTATCGTCCAAATGGCCTGTTTGGCAATAAGGAATTGAACATCAATGCCATTTTCAAGCGCAAAGGAGGGAAACGCTCATGAATATTTTAACCGTGAAAAATCTGACGAAAAATTTCGGCGGTCTGTGTGCGAACTCCAATGTGAATTTAGAGGTGAGGCCGCAGGAGCTAGTCGGTCTGATCGGACCAAACGGCGCGGGGAAAACGACGTTATTCAATATGCTTACCGGCGTATATGAACCAAGCGAAGGGGAGATCTTGTTTGCCCCAAACGGCAAGGAAATCAAATTAAACGGGTGCAAGCCTTATAAAGTGACAAAGCTGGGCATTGCCCGCACCTTTCAAAACATTCGTCTATTTACCAGTTTAAGTGTAATTGACAATGTCAAGATCGCCATGAACAAGGATGTAAAAAGCGGTGTGATCAGCAGTATTTTGCGGTTGCCTTCCCATTATAAAGAAGAAGCGCGAATGGAGCGGGAAGCGATGGAACTGCTGGCGATCTTTCATTTAGATGAAAAAGCAGATGAATTAGCCGGTAATCTCCCCTATGGGGAACAAAGGCGTTTGGAGATCGCCCGTGCCTTAGCTACAAAACCGAAACTGCTGTTTTTAGATGAACCGGCAGCCGGTATGAATCCGCAGGAAACAGCGGAGCTGACGGCTTTGATCAAAGAAATCAAACAGCGCTTTCAAGTAAGCATCGTATTGATCGAGCATGATATGTCATTGGTCATGAAGCTGTGTGAACGCATTTATGTATTGGATTACGGAAAGGTCATCGCAAGTGGTTTGCCGGAAGAGATCCGCACGAACAAGCGGGTCATCGAAGCATATCTTGGCGAGGAGGTGTAGCCCATGTTGAAAATCGAAAATCTGCATGTGAAATACGGGGCGATCCATGCAGTCAAGGGGATCGATCTGGAGGTAAAAGAAGGAGAGATCGTAACGCTGATCGGTGCCAACGGTGCCGGCAAATCTTCTATCTTAAAAGCGATTTCCGGACTGGAAAAAGCTGCTGAGGGCAACATCACGTTTAATGGACAGCCGTTAAATAAGCTGAGCGCGCGCAATATCATGAAGCTTGGCATTTCGCATGTGCCGGAAGGGCGCAGGATCTTTGCCGGTTTGACGGTGCTGGAAAATCTGGAAATGGGCGCTTATCTGCGCAAGGACAAGGCCGGTATCAAAGAAGACCTGAAAAAGGTGTATGCCCGCTTTCCGATCTTGGAAAAACGCAGCAGGCAGGATGCGGCTACGCTGTCCGGCGGCGAACAGCAGATGTTGGCGATGGGACGCGCTTTAATGGCAAAGCCAAAGCTTTTGTTATTGGATGAACCGTCTATGGGCTTAGCGCCGATCCTGGTACAGGAAATCTTTTCGATCATTCAGGATATCAAAGCACAGGGGACAACGGTTTTATTGGTAGAACAAAATGCCCGCATGGCATTGTCGATCGCCGATCGCGGCTATGTACTGGAAACCGGAAAAGTCGTTTATGCCGGAACCGGTGAAGAATTAGCCGAGAGTGAAGAAATCGCGAAAGCGTATTTGGGAGGTTAAGCATGTTTGTAAAAAATCAAATGACGAAAGATCCGCTGTGTGTCAGCGTTGATACGAAGATCAGTGAAGTTGTGGACATTATGACTGAAAAAGGACTGCATCGTTTGCCGGTGGTAGAGGGCAGGAAGCTGATCGGTCTGGTTACAAAGGGCATGATCTCGGAAAAAGGGGCAAGCAAGGCGACCAGTCTGTCGATCTTTGAATTAAACTATCTGCTTTCTAAAACGACGGTAAAGGCCATCATGGAAAAGAACGTCATTACGATCGAGGAAGACGCGCTGTTAGAAGATGCGGCGCTGGCGATGCTGAAGCATGACATCGGCTGTCTGCCGGTCATCAACAAAGCACAAGAGGTAGTCGGTATTTTGACTCAGAACGATCTGTTTAAGGCGTTTATCGACCTATTAGGCTATCAGGAGCGCGGTGCACGTATCACGATCGAAGTGATCGATAAGCTGGGAGCAATCGAAGAAATCTCACGCGTATTTGTCAGAAATGAGGCGAATATAACCCATGTCGGGGTTTATCGCAAGGAAAATAATTTATGCGACATCGTGTTTAGAATTGATACGCTTGAAACCGATGCATTGGAAAAAGATCTGAATGCGAGCGGTTATCCGGTCGTTTCTATTATCAAAAATCCGGTTGTCTGATAAAAAACGATCCTCTTTAGCGGCAGTGTCTGAAAAAGAGGATTTTTTTGTGGAATAGACAGAGATCATTTGTTCTGAAAAAACAGTTGTACTTTTGGTAAAGAAAGCTTGCGGGCAAAACGATCAGCGAGGAGGGCGCTTTGAATGGAAAGAAACCAGAAGCGCGGCAGTAAGTCTGTCATTTTTGATGGGAAAGCGTTATAATGAAAAAAACAAAGGAGGCTTTTTGATGGAACGATTTACTTATGATATTAAAACGAAGATTTATTTTGGTGAAGGCGAGATCGCGCATTTAGGCGAAGCGGTTTCGGCATGCGGCAAGAAAGCGCTGGTCATTTATGGCGGCGGCAGCATCAAACGCAACGGCATTTATGATGATGCGATGAAGTATTTGCGGGAAGCAGGTATTGCGGTCGTAGAATTAAGCGGTGTAGAACCGAATCCACGTATTGAAACAGTCAGAAAAGGGGTCGATCTGTGCCGCAGGGAAGCAGTGGAGGTCGTGGTGGCGATCGGCGGCGGCAGTACGATCGATGCCGCCAAGGTCATTGCCGGCAGTGTCAGCTATGAGGGAGATGCATGGGATATTGTTTTAGATGCTTCCAAGGTCGTTTCAGTATTGCCGATCGTCAGTGTTTTGACATTAGCGGCAACCGGTTCGGAAATGGATACGTTTGCGGTTATTTCCGATATGCAGAAAAATGAAAAATGGGGAACCGGACATCCGGATTTTCGTCCGGTAGCGTCGATCTTGGATCCAACCTACACATACAGCGTATCCGCTTATCAAACAGCAGCCGGTACCGCGGATATGATGAGCCATATCATGGAAAACTATTTCTCTAATGAAAGTGGTTATATGCAGGATCGCGTTGCGGAAGCGCTCTTGCAAACCTGCGTAGAATACGGTGTAAAAGCAGTAAAAGAGCCGTGTAACTACGATGCGCGCGCCAATTTGATGTGGACGGGCAGCTGGGCGATCAACGATCTGCTTTGTCTGGGAAAACCGGTGGCATGGAGCGTTCATCCGATGGAACATGAATTGAGTGCGTTTTACGATATTACGCACGGCGTTGGTCTGGCGATCTTGACACCGCACTGGATGGAGTACGTATTAGATGATACGACGGTAGAGAAGTTTGCACAGCTGGCAAGAAATGTATGGCATGTGTCACCGCACGAAACGGATCTGTATCAGGTGGCGCGGGCCGGCATCAAATGCACAGCCGATTATTTCAAAGCGATGGGCATTCCGATGACGCTGCGGGAAGTCGGCATTGATGAAACGCATTTTGATGAGATGGCAAAGAAAGCAAGTGAAGGAATGGAAGGCGCATATCGCGAATTATCACCGGAAGATGTGAAAGCGATCTATCAGGCAGCGTTGTAATAGTTCTTTCATGGAACCATAATAAAAAAGTTTTCAGGTCAAATGATTCTATCAAAAGGACTTGAAAACTTTTTTTATCATATACAGTTTCAACAAAAAGGGGGGTGCTTGTGGTGTTAAGCGCTTGATCGCATGCGCAGCACGTAGGTCTTATGCTTTCGCATATTTGTCAAGGAATGCGAAGATCGTATCATAGTACAGTTTGGTATCGACATCGCTGCTGGTGCCGTGTTCCGCGCCCTCTACGATCAAAAGCTCTTTCTCGTGCCGGTAGGACTCATAAAGTTCTTTTCCCATGTAAGTCGGCACATAGTCATCTGCGCCGCCATGGATGAATAAGATCGGCAGATCAGCATGCTGGATGGCTTCTAAGGCGTCGGCATCATAGAAATTAAAGCCGGCGCGCAGGTTGCCGATCAAAGCGGCAGCCGGCAGGAAAGGAAATTCCGGCAGAGAAAAGCGCTCCTTTAACTGATCCTTGAACATTGCATAAGCAGAGGTGTAGCCGCAGTCTTCCACAACCGCTTTTACTTGCTTTGGCAGGCCTTCGCCCGCCGCCATCAAAACCGTTGCGGCGCCCATAGATTCACCGTATAAAACGATATTCGCTTGTTCATCATATGCTAAAATCTCATTGATCCAAACGATCACATCTCTTTTTTCAAAGTAGCCCATGCTCAAATAACGCCCTTCACTGTTCCCACATCCGCGCTGGTCCGGTGTCAATACATGATAGCCGGCTTCCACGAAGGGTTTTACGGCAGGTTCAATACCGTGGTGGTTGGCCGTATAGCCGTGCACCGCGATGATATAGTTGTGCTGATCTTCTTCTGCCGGCAGAAACTGTGCCCAAAGCTTTAATCCGTCTTCGCTCTTTGTTTCCCATTCCTGTACGGGAACAGAACCGATCCAGGCGTCAAATTCTTTCTGTAACTGGGTATCCTGTTTGGCATAAGGGTCATAATCGCCCATCGATCCGACTCTGCCGTTTTCATCTACATAAAGTGCATAATCGACTAAATAATTGCCGGCAAATAAGGAAATGGCGGTAAATAAAACGATCACCGTTGTTGTTAAGATGATCCAAAATTTCTTTTTCTTCCAAAACATCATGTCAAACCTCTCTTTCAAAACAAGCAGCATTATAGCAAGGAATAGTTTGATAGTCAAACATTTTAGACAATGTGTCTGTGATGAAAGGCAGTTTATGTTGCGGCAGTTGCCTATGAGAGGAGAAATGTAGTATGATGGAAACAATAGGATAGCAAGGAAGGAGCATGCATATGGAACCAATGATCGGTATGATCGGCTGCGGCAATATGGGACGCGCCATCGTAGAGGGTATCTTAAAAGCAAAAGTGGCAAAAGAAAATCAGATTTATGCGGCGAATCGACATTTAGAGAAGCTGAGCGATCTGGCAGAACGTGGAATAAAGACGGCAGGCAATTTAGAGACTGCGGCATGCAGCGATATTTTATTTTTAGCGGTAAAGCCGCATTTGTATCAGGAAGTCATCGAAGAGATCCGCGATGTGGTAAAGCCGGATGTGATCGTTGTAGCGATTGCGACGGGAATCAGCATTCAGACGGTAAAGGATCTGTTTCAGCGGGAAATCAAGGTGGTAAGAGCGATGCCGAATACACCGGCATTGGTGGGAGAAGGCATGAGCGGGATCAGTTTCGATACGCTGTTAAATGAAAGAGAAAAGAAAATGATCATAAAACTGTTTCAAAGTTTTGGCGAGGTGCAGGTAGTAGCAGAGCGTTTGATGCCGGCGGTTGGCAGTGCGAGCGGTTCTTCGGTGGCGTTTGTGTTTATCTTGATGGAAGCGATGGCGGATGCTTGTGTGAAGCTGGGGATGGGAAGAGAACAGGCATATGTATTTGTGGGGCAGGCAGTTAAAGGCGGTGCCGCCATGATGTTAGAAACCAAAAAACATCCGGGTGTATTAAAGGATATGGTGTGCAGTCCTAACGGTACTACCATCGCCGGTGTAAAAGCACTGGAAAAAGCAGGCTTTCGCTATGCGGTCATGGACGCGCTGGATGCCTGTGCCAAACGAACGGAAGAAATGGCACAAGCGAGCAGCACGGTGAAAAAACGCTGATAACGAAGAAGGGAATGCTTTGGGAAAGCAAGACAAACCGATAAGAGGAAATGGGCAGGGAAACGTGGCTCCTTGCGGCAATGTGCTATCTAGTAAGGAAAAAGCAAACCAGATGCTGAGAGCGCTCAAAACGATAGGAAAAAATCAAAGAAAAAAAGAAAAATCTATTGCATTTTCTGATCATTCATATTACAATACAATGGCTATCGCCCTCGATAGTATCTTTATGCGTGGGAGGACGCGCAACCGTCCATCACAACCACAGCATAGGACATCAATTTATAGGAGGTGTGTCTTGTGAGTAAAAAAGTTGCGAAAGTTTGTAAGCTCCAGTTCCCGGCAGGGGGAGCAAAACCGGGACCGGCACTTGCATCAGCCGGAATCAACATGCCGCAGTTCTGTAACGCATTCAACGATGCGACAAGAGATCGTGCAGGTGATTTAGTACCGGTTATCATTACGGCGTATGAAGACAAATCATTCGATTTCGTCTTGAAAACGACCCCGGCGGCAATCCTGCTGAAAAAGGCCGCTAAGATCAGTAAGGCGTCTGCGAATCAGAAAGAGATCGCAGGTACGATTACGGTAGACCAGCTGCGTGAGATCGCTGAATACAAAATGCCGGACTTAAACGCCAATGACGTGGAAGCGGCAATGCGTATCGTTGCAGGTACTGCACGCAACATGGGAATTAAAGTGGAAGGCTTTGAATAAGAAAGGAAAGGTAGAACGAAATGGCAAAAGTTGGAAAGAAATACGCTGAAGCTGCTAAAAAAGTTGACCAGACAAAATCTTATTCAGTAGCGGAGGCCATGAATCTGGTAAAAGAAACAAGTTATGTAAACTTCGATGCGTCTGTTGAAGTGAGTTTCCGTTTGAACGTAGACCCTCGTCATGCCGATCAGCAGATCCGCGGTGCGATGGTGCTGCCGCATGGTACCGGCAAGAGCCAAAAAGTGTTGGTCGTTGCACAGGGACCGAAGGAACAGGAAGCAACGGAAGCCGGTGCGGATTATGTCGGCGGTAAGGAATTGTTAGAAAAGATCCAGAAGGGTTGGTTCGATTTCGATGTGATCATCGCAACTCCTAACATGATGGGAGAATTGGGAAAACTGGGTCGTATCTTAGGACCGAAGGGCTTGATGCCAAACCCGAAGACCGGAACGGTAACGATGGATGTTGCCAAAGCGGTAGAAGATGTGAAAAAAGGTAAGATCGAATACCGTGTCGATAAAGAAGGAAACATCAACCTGATGATCGGCAAAGTAAGCTTCGGTGAAGAAAAGCTGGCGGAAAACTTCAAAGCGATCTATGATGTGATCCTGCGTGCCAGACCGGCCGCAGTAAAAGGTGTCTACATGAAGAACGTCGTTGTATCTGCATGTATGGGACCGGCAATCAAATTAGATGTCGCAAACATTTAATGGGATTGACAAACAAATAAAATTTTATTAGAATACTGATGTTATCAATATACCATAGACAGTAACGGCTTACGCTTAATCATGTTACCGAGGTAGAAAGAGCATATAAATACTTTCACTCGCACGTCTATTTGGGTGCGAGTGTTTTTATATCCTGCGGTATATTGTTACATATAAAAAACAGGAGGTGTAAAGTATGAATCAGGCGATAATCGATGCAAAGAAAGCAGTCGTATCGGAAATCAGCGAAAAGATGAAAAATTCCGCTTCTACGGTTGTAGTCGAATATCGTGGGCTGACTGTTGCGGAAGTGACCCAGCTGCGTCGCAATCTTCGTGAAGAAGGCGTCGAATTCAAGGTTTATAAAAATAAACTGGCGCAGCGTGCTGCAGAAGATGCAGGGGTAAACGCCTTAACAGAAAGTCTGACAGGACCAAACGCGATCGCGTTCGGTAATGATGCAGTGGCACCTTCACGGGTACTTGCGAAATTTGCGAAAGAACACGAAAATCTCGTATTGAAAGCAGGTATCGTTGAAGGAAAAGTAGTTGATGTAGAAACGATCAAACAGTTATCTGCACTACCAAACCGCGATGGCATGCTTTCCATGCTGTTAAGCTGCTTGCAGGCGCCGGTGCGCAATTACGCATGCGTTGTAAAAGCAGTTGCGGACAGCAAAGAAGAAGCCGGTGCTTAATTTCCGGCACACACATTTTTATAGGAGGATAAAGGACAATGGCAAAATTAACAAATGAAGAAATCATCGCTTCTCTGAAAGAGATGTCAATTCTTGAATTAAACGATTTAGTAAAAGCAATCGAAGAAGAATTCGGTGTTACCGCAGCTGCACCGGTTGCAGTTGCCGCAGTTGCAGATGACAGTGCAAACGCTGGACCAAGCGAAGTAACTGTTACACTCACAGATGTTGGTGGAACGAAGGTTGCGGTCATCAAAGCCGTACGTGAAATTACTGGTTTAGGTCTTGTAGAAGCTAAGGGCATGGTTGATAAAGTACCTAGCGTAATCAAGGAAAACATCAAACCGGAAGAAGCGGAAGAAATCAAGAAGAAATTGATGGAAGCCGGCGCTTCTGTTGAAGTTAAGTAATTTTATCTTTACACACTGTTTATAAAAGGGCCTTTTCTGAATCGAGTAAGTTGAGGCTCTTTTCACCTAAAGAAAGGACGATTTTATGGATCATTATTTTACGGACAATCGTCATTTGGCAGAGAACCGGAAGGAACTATCTTTCCGGTTTTGGTGTTTTACTTTCTATTTTCAAACCGATAACGGCGTCTTTTCCAAAGATGCGGTGGATTTCGGTTCACGGGCATTGATCGAAACGATCGCCAAGCAGGGGGAACTGCATGAGAAGGTATTGGATATGGGCTGTGGTTATGGGCCGATCGGCATTACCTTGAAAAAGCGTTTTACAAAAAGTGAAATGCACATGGTCGATGTCAATCCGCGCGCGGTGCAGCTTGCTAAAGAAAATGCCATACGCAATGAAGTAGAGGTGTCCGTTTGCGTATCGGATCTTTATGAAGCGGTGGCAGATCATGATTTCAGTGAAATCATCACCAATCCGCCGATCCGTGCGGGGAAGCAGGTCATTTATCAGATCTTTGAAGGCGCTTATGCACACTTGCGTGATGGCGGTGTGCTTTGGGTCGTGATCCGCAAACAGCAGGGTGCGCCCAGTGCGAAGGAAAAGATCGCTTCCGTGTTTGGCAACTGCGAAATCATGGCAAGAGAAAAGGGATACTGGATCTTAAAAGCGGTAAAACGGGTATAATGAAAAAGGGGATAAGGTGGAATGTTTTTCGCACAAAGCGAAGGGTATCGTAATGACTGAGAAATCCTGGGGATTTCCAGAAAAAACATTGACAACTTGACATTCTGTTGCTATTATAATAAATTGCAAAATACTATTTAATTAGAATGGATTTTTATGCCCGTTTTGGGTGATAAAAATGTGCAGAAAGGATGGCGTGCATGGATAAAAAACAGACGTATCGCGTCGTAAATGCCGGTAAAAAGGCACAACGACGAGATTACTCAAAGGTAAGCGGGAATCTGGAACTGCCAAATCTGGTAGAAGTACAGACCAACTCTTACGAATGGTTCAAAAATGAGGGAATCCGCGAAGTGTTCGAGGAAATATATCCGATTTCCAACTATGGCGGCAATATCAAGCTGCGATTCATCGACTATGAGTTCGGCAAGCCGAAATTCAATGCGGAGGAATCAATGTTCCGTGAATGTAATTTCGCGGCGCCGTTAAGTGCAAAAATGGAACTGGAAATAACGGACAATGCGACCGGTGAAGTCATGACGAAGCCGGAAGATGTATATTTCGGCGATTTTCCGATGATGACAGAAACAGGTACATTCATCATCAACGGGGCGGAACGAGTCATCGTATCGCAGATCGTTCGTTCCCCGGGTGCTTATTTTTCGACCGGTTATGATGAAAGAACGGGAAAAGACAGCTTTGCCTGTGAACTGATCCCAAGCAGAGGTACTTGGCTGGAATTTTTAACTGAAACGAAAAAGACGTCCGGCGGACGTGTTTTGAGCGTAAGCATTGACCGGAAACGGAAAATGCTTTCTTCGATCCTGTTTAAGGCAGTCGGGATGTCTGTTGATTTAGATCAGAACGAAGATGCGTTCAATACCGCGCCGATCAAAGCATTCCTGTCTGCACTGGGAAGAAATATCGAAGTGGATCTGCCGGAAAATGCGGATAACAGCGAGTTCTTTGACTTATATCAGATTTTATATAGTGCTTTCTTCGGCAAATATGAAGAAGTGGAAAACACATTGGCGCAGGATAAGGTAAAAACAACACAGGAAGCGCTGCTTTCCATCTATGAAAACCAGCGTTCTGATGAAATTCCGACATTAGATGGATCGATCAATTTAATGAATGCGAAATTCTTTGATCCGCGTCGCTATGATCTGACCAAAGCGGGACGTTTTAAGCTGCGTAAAAAGCTCAATGCGATCAACCGTCTGGAAAACAACTATCTGGCGCAGGATATCGTCGATGTGAATGGTAATGTCGTATATCCAAGCGGCACGCTGATCCACCGCGATGAGCGGGAAGTGCTGCGCGGAGAACTGGCAAAGGGCACTTATATGACCGCTTTCCCATTCAATCCTGTATTCACTTATCCGGATAAAGTAAGCGTGGAAACGACGGTGGCAAGCGGGCTTGTCGGCCGTGTTTTGGCAAATGACGTTGAACTTCAGGATAAAGTACTGTACGCCGGCGATGTATTGCATGCGCAGGACGTGAAGAAACTGTGTGCTGAAATGGAAAAGGTTACGGTTTACGGCGGTGTATATGCGAAAGATGTGCTATTGACGAAAGAAAATGTAAAAGCGGTGCTGAATTATGGACAGCGCATGTATGTGCTGGCACGTTTGAGCGATGGCAAAGGCAATGATATTGTGGATGCAGACGGCGATCTTTATACGGCAGGCTTTACACCGAAAAAGCGCAACGAATTGCTTTCCGCAAAGGCCGTTGATGAAATTTGCGCATTGGTAGAAGCAGGTGAGGAAGTGCATGCTTGGCTGGTCGGTGCGGCAATGCAGGAATTGTTGATCCGTACAGCAGACAGCGATGCGATCGTTCGCGTATTGGGCAATGATCCGTTTGCGAATATGCACACGATCACGATTTCCGATATGTATGCGTTGTATGCCTATAATCTGAATGTGATGGAAAATGTCGGCACGACAGACGATATCGATATGCTGGGCAATCGTCGGATCCGCTCAGTGGGAGAATTGATCCAAAATCAGTTTAGGATCGGCTTGAGTCGTATGGAACGTGTAGTAAAAGAAAGAATGTCGATTGCGGAAATCGCAACATTGACGCCGAAAAAATTAACGAATATCCGTCCGCTGACGGCAGCGATCAAGGAATTCTTCTCCAGCTCGCAGCTGAGTCAGTTCATGGATCAGCAGAATCCGCTTGCGGAACTTACGAATAAACGCCGTATTTCGGCGTTGGGACCGGGTGGTTTGACCAGAGATCGCGCTGGTTTTGAGGTGCGTGATGTGCATTCTTCTCATTATGGAAGAATTTGTCCGATCGAAACGCCGGAAGGTCCAAACATCGGTTTGATCTCTAACTTGACGACTTATGCGAAGATCAATGAATATGGATTTATTCAAACGCCGTACCGTATCGTTGCCAAAGACGGCAGTGTATTGGAAGAAGCCGTTTATCTGTCTGCGGATGAAGAAGCGGACTACATCATTGCGCAGGCGAACGAAGTGGTAAACGGACATTTGGTTAATGAACAGGTCGTAGCCCGCTTTAAGGGAGATACGATCTTGGCTGCTCGTGAGCAGGTTGAACTAGCCGATATTTCACCGAAACAGATCGTATCGGTAGCGACTGCGTGTATCCCATTCCTGGAAAACGATGATGCTTCTCGTGCTTTGATGGGTGCGAACATGCAGCGTCAGGCAGTGCCGCTGTTGCAGCCGCATTCACCGTTTGTCGGAACCGGTATCGAACATAAGATTGCCAAGGATTCCGGCGCCGGTATCGTTGCGAAGGCAGACGGGGTCGTTGAATATGTGGACGCACAACGTATTGTCGTGGCGGAAGAAGACGGTAATAAACGTGAATACAATGTGAAGAAATTTACGCGTTCCAATGCGGGAACAAGCATCAATCAGGTGCCGATCGTACGCCGCGGAGAACGGATCGAAAAAGGTGATATCTTGGCAGACGGTCCGTCGATGGAAAACGGTGAACTGGCGCTTGGCCAGAATGCGACGATCGCCTACATGACATGGTATGGCTATAACTATGAAGATGCCATCATTATGTCAGAACGCTTGGTGCGTGATGATATTTATACATCGATCCATATCGAAGAATACGATATCGACTGCCGTGAAACAAAGCTGGGGCCGGAAGAAATCACGCGTGATATTCCAAATGTCGGCGAGAATGCGACACGCAATCTGGATAGCCGAGGAATCGTCATGGTCGGCGCCGAGGTAATGGAAGGCGACATTTTGGTCGGCAAAGTAACGCCGAAAGGGCAGAGTGAAATTTCTCCGGAAGAGAAGTTGTTGTTGGCGATCTTCGGTGAGAAATCACGAGAAGTGCGCGACAATTCCTTAAAAGTGCCGCATGGCGGTGCGGGCATCGTACATTCGATTCGCTCTTTCAAACGCAGTGAAGGGCATGATTTACCACCGGGCGTCAATGAAACGGTAAAAGTTTACATCGTGCAGAAACGTAAGATCTCCGAAGGAGATAAAATGGCGGGCCGTCATGGTAACAAAGGCGTCATCTCCAAGATTTTGCCAATCGAGGATATGCCTTATATGACGGATGGAACACCGATCGATATCATGTTGAATCCGTTTGGTGTGCCTTCCCGTATGAATATTGGACAGGTACTGGAAATCCACCTTGGCTATGCGGCTAAGAAATTGGGCGTAAAATTCGCAACACCGGTATTCGACGGTATCAACAATGAGGAACTGCGCGATATCATGGATGAAGCGGAAATGACGAAAGACGGCAAGATGGTGCTCTATGATGGTCGCACCGGAGAAGCGTTTGATGAACGCATTTCCGTCGGTGTCATGTATATGATCAAGCTTGCCCACATGGTAGATGATAAACTGCATGCCCGTGCGACCGGACCTTACTCTTTGGTTACACAGCAGCCGTTAGGCGGTAAAGCGCAAAACGGTGGTCAGCGTTTCGGTGAAATGGAGTTCTGGGCGTTAGAAGCATATGGTGCAGCGCATACGCTGCAGGAAATCTCAACGGTAAAATCGGATGATATCACCGGACGTACGAAAACATATGAGGCGATCATCAAAGGCAAGGATATTCCGGAACCGGGTATTCCTGAATCATTCCGGGTGCTGAAGCATGAGCTGCAGGCACTGGCGATCGATGTGAAATGCTTGGATGAGAACGGCAATGAAGTGGATCTGCGCAAGCAGGATGAAGACAGTACGCCGTTGCCGCTGCCGATCATGGAAGAGCGAAAACCGGTAGATTCGCTACTACCAAGTGAAGAAGCAGAGGAAGATGCGTTCATGGATAAAGAGGAAGCAGACGGTTTGGATGTGGACGCTTTGGAAAATGACGCTTTTGAAGAAACATTAGACGAAGAAAAGGAGGCGTAATCAAATGGGTGTTAATAACTTTGCCTCCATTCAGGTATCTTTGGCCAGTCCAGAGAGAATACGTGAGTGGTCTTATGGAGAAGTAAAAAAGCCGGAAACGATCAATTACCGTTCCCAGAAACCGGAACGGGACGGCTTGTTCTGTGAAAGAATTTTCGGTCCGAGCAAAGACTGGGAATGTTATTGCGGAAAATATAAAAAAGTGCGCTATAAAGGGGTAATCTGTGATCGCTGCGGAGTGGAGATCACAAAATCAAGTGTTCGTCGTGAACGCATGGGACACATTGAACTGGCAGCGCCGGTGGCACATATCTGGTATCTGCGCGGAATCCCATCTCGCATGGCGCTGTTACTAGATGTTACGCCGAAACAGCTGGAAGAAGTCGTTTACTTCGTGAGCTGGATCGTAACGGATCCAAAGGATACGAAATTATTGTATAAACAGATCTTATCGGAAAAAGAGTATCGCGAAAACATGGCGATCTACGGGCCGGGTTCTTTCAAGGCTCAAACCGGTGCCGAAGCGATCAAAACACTTTTGGAAGAAGTGGATCTGGAAAAAGAATATCAGGAAATCCAAACAGCATTGACCGATGCACAGGGTGAGAAACGCAAGAAACTGATCAAGCGTCTGGACACGGTAGATGCTTTCAGAAAGTCGGAAAATCGTCCGGAATGGATGATCCTGACAAATGTTCCGGTCATCCCGCCTGATCTAAGACCGATGCTGCAGCTGGATGGCGGCCGCTTTGCGACAAGTGATCTGAATGATCTTTATCGCCGCGTCATCACTCGTAACAATCGATTGAAAAAATTATTGGAACTGGGAACACCGGCAATCATCGTTCAAAATGAGAAGCGTATGTTGCAAGAAGCAGTCGATGCGCTGATTGACAACGGACGCCGCTCCAAGCCGATTACCGGTGCCGGTGGACGTGCATTGAAATCGCTGTCTCATTCCTTGAAGGGAAAACAGGGACGTTTCCGTCAGAACCTGTTAGGAAAGCGTGTCGATTTCTCCGGCCGTTCCGTTATTGCGGTAGGACCGGATCTGAAGATGTATCAGTGCGGCTTGCCAAGAGAAATGGCAATTCAGTTGTTCAAACCGTTTGTGATCAACGAGATCGTGAATCGCGAGATCGCAAGCAATCCAAAAACGGCAGAAAAACTGATCGATCGCCAGGATCCGCGTATCTGGGATATCGTAGAGCAGGTCATTGACGGCTACCCGGTATTCTTGAACCGTGCGCCGACTTTGCATCGCTTGGGAATCCAGGCCTTTAAGCCGAAACTGGTAGAAGGACGCGCCATTCGTCTGCATCCGCTGGTGTGCGGCGCCTTCAATGCCGATTTTGACGGCGATCAGATGGCGGTGCACGTACCGTTGAGCGAAGAAGCACGTGCCGAAGCATTGATCTTGATGCTGGGCTCTCACAATATCCTCGGTCCTAAAGATGGGAAACCGATCGTAACACCGGGACAGGATATGGTCATGGGAAACTTCTATCTGACGATGGAAGAAACCGCTGAGGAGCTGCGTCATGAAGCAGATAAATATTTGTCAGTCGGTTGTCCGGATGCGGCGGAAATGTGGAATACTTTTGCCCGCAATGAAGGACATGTGTACTTTGATCCAAATGAAGTGCTGCTGGCATATGAAAATAAACAGGTGCATCTGCACTCCCGTATTGCCATTTTGGCAAAATCATTAAAGAAAACATGCTTTACGCCGAAGCAAAATGAGATGTATCTGATCACGACGGTCGGAAAGGTCATTTACAATGGCATGTTCCCGCACGATTTTCCATATCTGAATGAAGTCAGCACCGAAAACTTTAAGGCTACGCCGGACAAGTATTTCGTGCCGATGGGAACGGATGTAAAAGAAGCGCTGAAAGATATTGAAATCGTGGCAGCCTTCAAAAAGAAGGATCTGGGAAAAGTGATCGGTGAAGTATTTAAGCGTTATGATGTAGATACGACATCAGAAATCCTAGATGAAATTAAAAATATGGGATTCAAATATTCTACCGTTGCCGGCATTACGGTATCGTTAGCCGATATCGAAGTAGCACCGAACAAGGCGGAATATGTAGAACGCGGCAAACAAGACGCCGCAAAACTGATGAACCTGCGTAAAAAAGGAAAAGTAACGATGGAAGAATGGGAACGTCATCTGAATAAGCTTTGGGCTGATGTAAAAGATGACATTGCCGGTGCGCTGATGGATTCATTGGATCGTAAAAATCCAATCAATATGATGGCGCGTTCCGGAGCCCGTGGTAACATTTCAAACTTTACCCAGCTGGCCGGCATGCGCGGTTTGATGAGCAAGCCTTCACAGTCGAAGAGTGCGAACGGTGAATATGTGCCTTCGATCATCGAGGTACCGATCTATTCCTGCTTCCGTGAAGGGTTGAACGTATCGGAATTCTTTATCTCCACTCATGGTGTGCGTAAAGGTCTGACCGATACCGCTTTGAAAACAGCTGAATCAGGTTATCTGACACGTCGTCTGGTAGATGTTGCGCAAGATGTCGTGATCCGCCAGGAAGACTGCGGCAGCGATCAGGGCTATTGGGTAGAAGAATTGGTGGATCGCAAGACTAATTCTGTGATCGAATCCTTCTATGACCGTTTAGTCGGACGTTATAGCAAGCAGGCGGTTCTGCATCCGCAGACCGGTGAAATGATCATCGACTCCGATGAGTTCATTACCGAAGACATTGCAAAACAGATCGTAGATGCAGGTATTGAGGGCATGTATATCAGAAGTGCTTTCACATGTAAGTCTATTTACGGTGTATGTAAAAAATGCTACGGCAGAAATATGGCGACCGGTAAGGATGTGGAAGTCGGCGAAGCAGTCGGTATTATGGCGGCACAGTCAATCGGTGAGCCGGGTACGCAGTTAACCATGCGTACGTTCCATACCGGAGGGGTTGCCTCTGCGGACGGCGGTGATATTACCCAGGGTCTTCCGCGTGTTGAAGAACTGTTTGAAGCACGCTGCCCGAAAAGCGCAGCAGTATTGGCGAAGATCAGCGGTGAAATTACAGCGATCAATCGCTTAGACGGCGGACAGGAAGTCATCATTACCAATGAAAAAGAAAGCATTTCCCACAAAGTGAACATGGCGCAGGCGCTGCGTTCTTGGATGAAGGTCGGAACGCATGTGGAAGCAGGCGACAAGATCACGGAAGGTCAGGTCGATCCGAAAGAACTGTTAGAAGTTGCCGGTGTCAAAGAAGTCCAGAACTATATCTTGAAGGAAGTGAAAAAAGTATATGCGAGCCAGGGTATCGAAATCTCTGACAAGCATATCGAAGTTATGATTCGCCAGATGATGCGTAAAGTGATCGTGCTGGAAGGAAATGATACTTCCTTGAATCCGGGCATGCAGGTTTCTTTGACGGAAATGACCAAGATCAATCGTGAGGCTTTGTTGTCGGGGAAACGCCCTGCAACGTTCTCACCGGTATTACTGGGTATTTCCAAATCGTCTGTAGAAACCGATTCCTTCTTGTCGGCAGCATCATTCCAGGAAACGACGAAGGTGCTGACCGATGCGGCGATCAAAGCGAAGAAAGATCATTTGATCGGTCTGAAAGAAAATGTAATCGTCGGCAAGATGATCCCGGCTGGTACCGGATGCAATGCCGATCGTGAAACTTCTCGCCAAATTGCGGCATTGGCAGCAGAACTGCGTGAGAAACGCTTAGAAAAGCAAAAACAGGATGATGACATTCCGGCATTTATGAATTTTGTGCCGCAGCAGGAAAATGTAGTTGCACAGGAGGATCTTGCGGAAATGTCTGAAACGACTTTGGAAGAATAAGTCAGTGATCAAGGGCTTGGCATATTGCTGGGCCCTTTTGCTATATAAAGGGCCGAATAGCCTAAATGATGTTTTATTAAATCACTTAACTGCTACAGCCTCATAATGATTTGATGATGCAGACGAATATATAATTTAGGGAATAACATTTTTGGTTTGCGGTAGCCTGAATTTCAAAGGTTTTCGGTAAATTGGAATAGGGACTTCTGATTATTTAGCAATCGTATGGCATACAGTAAAAGAGAAAAGCAACAAGCTAGGTGAAAAGGAGGGAGGATAAAAAGAAAACTGCTGAATAAAATCTAAAATAAAAGAAAAAAGATGGAGAAAAGTGAAGGGAAAGAAGGCAAAAAAAGACAAGGGAAGGGGGAAGGAGAAGGGAGGGAAG
>NBJMC04201__coassemble_177_pt1 | contig 89136 bp, 86 predicted proteins | sample NBJMC04201__metabat2_high_PE_025 | metagenome-assembled genome bin NBJMC04201 | reverse complement strand
CTTGCCAAAAGCAACGATACTTTCTTTTTCATCTTTTCCTCCTTCTCGTCTGTTTTTCCCTCTCAGACGCTATCTTTGCTTGTTTACACTATACCATATTTTTCCATATTTATCTACTTTTACTGTAAAGACAACATGGCACATGTAAGATGAAGTTACTTTTACTATATGAACTACACTCATCATATTCATTAAACATTGCTTTTTTCAACAACAGAACGATTCTTTTGTCATAAGGTTATAATGTTTCAAAGCAAAAAAACGAGAAGTGATCGTATGATCTCCTCTCGCTTTTTCATTCAAATACGTTTTATAATACTGCTTAGCCAACCTGACCGTTTTCGATCTGACGTTCGGTTGTAACTTCGATCTTACCATCTTTCATATCCTGTACGACTTCATCCAGTTTTGCCTGAATTTCATCAGAAATATTTGGATTTTCTTCCGGTAAGCCAACGCCGTCTTCCGCAATCGTATAAACGATCGGTTCCGCTTTGAACTCTCCGTCTAATACTTGTTTAGCTGCTGACTTCGCCGCAACATCCACACGTTTTAATGCAGAAGTCAGCGTTACTGACTTATTATTGTCTTTGTCATAGATACCGGTATCATACTGATCAGAGTCAACACCGATTACCCATACTTCTTCGCCTTTTTCAGCACGTGCCACTGCTGCCGCAAATACACCGTTTCCGGTACCGCCGGCCGCATGGTAAATAACCTTCGCGCCTGCCGCGTATTGTTTTTCAGCTAATGTAGATCCCATTTCCGTCTTGTCGAAACCACCGGCATAGTCCACATAGATCTTCATGTTTGGATCGATTGATTTTACACCCTGTTCAAAACCGGCCTGGAACGCGATGATCAGATCCTGTTCTTCACCGCCGATGAAGCCAACCGTATCGCCGCCCTGTGCTTTCGTCTGCATTGCTGCCGCAACACCTGCTAAGTAAGAAGACTGTTCAGCCTTGAAAGTAGCGCTCTGTACGTTTGCCTCCTTACTTACCGTATCGATTACCAGGAAGTGGGTATCCGGGTAGGTAGGCGCTACATTTTCGATTGCCTTGTCGAATTTGAATCCTGCCGCTACGACCAGATCATATCCTTCATCCGCAAATGATGATAAGTTCGGTTCATAGTCAGAATCGTTTTTTGACTGCATGTACTTGATGCAGCTGTCATCAAGACCATTTTCCTTCGCAAATTCTTTGATTCCATTCCATGTACCTTCGTTGAAAGAATGATCATCGATTCCGCCGACATCGGTTACAAAGCCGACACGAATCGGACACGTTGCTGAATCTGAGCCACCATCAGATCCACAGCCTGCAAGTGTAGTAGCCGCAAGCATTGCCACTAAACCTACTTTTGTAAATTTGTTCATTGTATTTACCTCCATGTTTCCCTTACGGGCTACTAAAATTTTACAATATTTCTCCCATAATTACAATATGAATTTAAGCGTTTTCAGTTTTATACAGAGAAATATAGAAAAAAGCGTACTGAAATCGACAAAAAGATACCAATACGCTTTCTTACTATGCAATCCTGCATAGATGATTTTGATTTTTTTCACATATTTCAACAAGCTCCGCCACTTCTTCCATTGCCAGTGTCTGATTGCCGAAAGCCTTTAGCCCTGCTTCTCTTACCCCATATGGACGATAGCGGATCAGTTTATATTGAGAGCGATCTTTTATTCTTACTGATACATAGGAAACGGTCTTGCGGTTTTGTTCCTTTTCATTTGGAAGCAATACCGTGCGCACTTCCTGCAATTTTCCATTTTCTAACAGGTAATCCAGATTTCTCAAGACCATCGCATTGTCTGCGCCGCATAATTTCTGATGAAAATGCGGATCGACCGCTTTTACGTCAAGCATGACGCCATCACATAAAGCAAGCAGCTGCGGATATTTAGAAAAGTCATGCGCACCGTTGCTGTCGATCAGACAAGTCAAGCCCATTTTTTTGACTTCCTGAAATAGGTCTAACAAGAACGCCGCCTGATTCATACATTCACCGCCGCTTACCGTAATGCCACGGATAAAAGGTTTCAATTTGCTGATATGCTCACACAGATCCGCAACACTCATCATTTGAATACGTGGAGAAGCCTGGTGCTCACATACACGAATGCAGGTATCGCATTTCACACAGCGCGATGCCTCAAACACTACCTTTCCCGCTTCCATACGCAGCGCCTGTGTTGGGCAAGTCGCAACGCATTTCCCACAATGTACGCACATTCGGATCGTTTCGGGATTGTGACAGTACAAGCAGGAAAAAGGACAGCTTTGGAAAAAGATGGCACATCGGTTTCCCGGGCCATCTACATTAGAAAAATCAATGATGTTATTGACGGGCGCTTTCATCATAAATGCGACGATCCAGTGCATTGGCATTGTATTTTGCACCCTGTCCATAACTGCTGACGTTGTTCAAGCTTGCCTCATTGCGGTCTAATTTGTCGATCTCGCTCTTCTTGACGAGATAACCGGTTACCCGCACGACATCATTATCGGCATTGTAGCCAGTAAAATAGCGCATGCCGCTGGCAAACGCACCCTTGATGATGTCAAGCAGCGCTTCCTGAGAATAATTCCAAGTATCATCAAAGCGGAAAATATCGCCGATGCCGCTTGGGAAGTATTTATGGAAATGTGATTCGACCTGAATATGCTGCGGCAGCTGTGGTTCAGCACCGATCGGAATACGGGTACCCGGAGAGTTATCACGGCCATCCGCATCGATCCCCACCTGTGCATGCAGCACATATTGGTTGTTGCAGCCTTCGCAATAAACGCCCTTATGTGCTTTCACGATCGCTTCTAAGCGATCCATGATCCGCACGCCCAGCGCTTCTGCCTGCGGGTTGTTGCCATAGCCCTGCTTCGGATCGCTAATACCCAACAAGGTATTGCAGCACTCCGCTAAACCGACCACACCGAACATGCCGGTAAAATTCTCACGTTTTACAAAGCCTTCCTTTACTAAGAAATTAGAAGTGAAGAAATTAGATTCTTCTACGATATAGCGGATACGCGTATCCATGTTGCGCAGCAGCAGCTCTGCATAATACGGCAGCACCCGATCCATAAAGTCCTCTACACCGTTTGCTTTCGTCGCACATTCATACAAGCGGATGCGCGGTAACGTATAACCGCCTCCGCCTACCTTTAATGCGTTATAGCAGCTCGCGATCCCATACTCGCCGATGCCATCTGCCCGATACATCACATGGTTAGAGAAACTCGGCTTGCTGGTTGCCAGCATGCAGTCAATACAGGCAAGCGCAAAGTCATCACTTGTCTGTTCAGGGTCATAGATCAAAGACAGATTGGGAATCGCCAGCTGCATCTCTTTGGTCAGATCAAGGATGATGCGGGCAACCGGACTGTCTTTTGGACCGATATTGGCATGCACAAAGGAATCTGTCAGCGTCTTGTCAATGTGTAGCAAAAACAGCTTCAGTGCTTTCCTGGTTTCCGCTTCCTCTTTGTGGAAAGGTTCCAGCAGCTCCGGCAGATTTCCCAACCATACCGGAAAAGAGGTAATAGAAGGCACGTGCTTGTAGAAAATCAATAAACTGTTGCACGCTTCCCAAATATCCTGCGGCGGTGTCAAACCTAAAAACGCACAGCCTTTTTTCATCAGGATGCGATAATCCGGCAAGATATAACGCGGACGATACGGCGCGACACCCTCGCCCAGATCACAAAGCGTGTGATCCGCTAATGCCTGTTTGAATGCCGGTTCTAACGGCAGCGTCGTATCTTCGCTTTCCGCAAGACGCGCCAACGCTAAAACCTGCTGGTGATAAGTCAATGTAGGATTTTTGATAATTTCGCTTACTTTACTCATCTTCATACTCCTTTTCTGCTTTCGCATATACTTCACGCGGCTTACTGCCACGGCTTGGCCCGATTACGCCGTTTTCCTCTAATACATCGATCAGACGCGCGGCTCTGGAATAGCCGATGCTGAACTTTCTTTGAATCAGCGAAGTGCTCGCTTTTCGCGCTTCGATCACAAATGCCTTTACTTCCTCATAAAGCGGATCGCCGCTGTCGCCTCCGCTCATTCCCACGCTGCCGTCCAGCATTTCCAAACGGACAAAGGCATCTTCAAACTTCGGTTTTCCTTGCGCCGATACAAACTGTGTGATCGCCGCTACTTCTTCATCGGATACAAACGCTCCCTGCACCCGCAGCGGCACCTGTTCTCCGACCGGTATGTATAACATATCGCCATAGCCGAGCAGTTTTTCCGCTCCGCTTTGATCTAGGATCGTACGAGAATCAACGGCAGAAGAAACCGCAAAGGCAATCCGGCTTGGAATATTCGCTTTGATGATGCCGGTAATGACATCTACGCTTGGCCGCTGGGTCGCTACGATCAGATGAATGCCCGCCGCTCTGGCAAGCTGGGTAATGCGCTGAATGCTCGCTTCGACATCCTTCGCCGCCACCAGCATCAGATCAGCCAATTCGTCAATGATCACAACGATCCATGGCAATTTGCTTAACTGCTCCTCCGGATGTTTTTCCAAATAAGCGTTATAGCCGGCAATATTGCGGACGCCCGCCATGGAAAACAATTCATAGCGGTTATCCATCATCGTTACGATGACCTTCAAGGCACGGCTTGCTTCTTCCCCATCCGTGATCACCGGAGCGATCAGATGCGGAATATTGTGATAAGGGGTAAATTCCACCTTCTTTGGATCGATCAGCAGCAGCTTGACTTCATCCGGCCGTGATCGAAGCAGGATCGAAGTGATGATCGAATTGACGCACACACTTTTTCCGCTACCGGTCGCACCGGCAATCAGCAGATGCGGCATTTTGTTTAATTCACCGTAAATACCATTGCCAAGCAGATCTTTCCCTAATGCAAACATCAGCTTGCTGTCATGGTACTTAGCCGGTACCTCTTTCATCAATTCCCGCATTGACACCGCTGTTTTCTCCACATTGGGAATTTCGATGCCGACGGCTGATTTGCCCGGGATCGGCGCCTCGATACGAATATCCTTCGCCGCCAGTGCCATCTTGATATCATGCTGTAAATTGCTGATCTTATTGACCCGCACGCCGAGATCCGGCTTTACCTCAAATTTCGTTACGCTCGGTCCGATATGCGTTGCGGTCAGCGTCGCTTTCACACCGAACTCCTCAAGGATCTCCATCAACCGTTTCCCGCTTTCATTCGCAGCGGTAATATTGGCGCTGGAACGTCCTTTCCTGCCACTTTCTTTTAATAAAGAAAGCTTAGGCAAACGATACTTGCTGTAATCTATTTCATATTGTGACACAAAGTTGTCTTTTTTACCAGTGATCTGCTCTATCACTGTCGGCTCACTTTCTTTCTGCACGATGGTCTGCTTTGGTTTTGATGCTCCTACGACTTCATCTACATCAATGAATTGGATCGTACCGTTTTTCTGCTTCGTCGCATCAAAGAGCACCTGTTCTTCTTCATATGCGTCATCGGCGTCAATACGTCCAAACATCATGCTCTGCTTCGGCTTTTCTTCCTCAAAAAGCGAGATCGGCTCAAAACGTACCGTGCTTTCCTCCATTTCTTCCTGCTGCTGCGCTTCTTTGATGCGCTTTTCTTCTTTCTTTTGCTCTTTCTTTTCCCGATGATCGCTCGCCGCCTGCCGCAGCGGTTCTTTGACCTTGACAAAAGCCGCCCAAAGCTTCGTAAACCATTCTTTTTTCAGCAGGAATACCATGCTCAGCAATACCATCGCCGCAATGACGATATAGGTGCCGTTTCGATCAAACAGCAGCGAGGTCATCGCATAAGCAAGCGCCCCGATGATACCGCCGCGCGCCGACAATTCGCCGACATAAATGGCCTCCAGCTGCTCCATATACTGTTCAAACACCGCCATGCTTTTTAAGGCTTCATCTTTAGGGACTGCCGCCAAAAGCATCCACGCAATGACAAGCAGTACGCTGCCCAGTACATAGCGCCATGAGATCTCGGAAAAATCCTTCTTCATCATCAAATACAAAGCGCCGGCCGCGATCACCGCATACACGATGCCATATAAATTGCCAAACGCCACCTTGATCAGGCTCGTTAATGTTTCTCCGATAAAACCGATATTCAAAATACCGATCACACAAAGGGTAATTGCGACCAATCCATAGATATAGAACAGAATTTCGTTTTCTTCCTGCTTTTTACGGCTGTTTTTTCGCTGTTTTGTCTTGGCCACCGTTTTCACCCCTTTCTTTTTGTTTGATCAGTTTTTATAGATTCACTTCCATGATGACCGGTAGCACCATTGGCCGCTTACCGGTTTCCTTCATCAGATAGCGGCTGATCTTTTCCCGTGCTTCCGCTCTTACTTCTAAATTGTCATAGCGTTTTTCTTTTACCGCATTGATCACGCAGTGCTCCATCATATCGCCTGCGGTCTTAATGATATACTCCGCATCCTTCAAATAGATCAACCCGCGCGTCTGCACATCCGGTCCGCCGATGATCTCCTTGCTTTTGAAATCTACGACGATCCCGATGATCATCGCCCCATCAGTCGATAAAATCTCGCGATCTTTCAATACGACTCCGGTTACATCCCAATTCGCCTTGCCGTCAATGAGCGTATCCTCCAGCTTCAGATGATCGGCAACCGATGCCAGCGCCTTATTTTCAAAACGCGCGATCTGTCCATTGTCCAAGATCACGATCTGATCCGGGCGATACCCCATCGAAACCGCTAAATTGGCGTTAGCGATCAAATGCCGGTATTCGCCTTTGATCGGCAGATAATAGCGCGGCTTAAACAGATACAGCATCATCTTCAGATCTTCGATGCTCGGATGCATCGATAAGACGCTTTTAGGCGAAAGCGAATACAGCTTTCCGTTTTCTTTATAGATCTCATTCTCCATCTTATTGGCTTCCATCTCCGTACCGCTTACGATCGGCGATGCCATGATGATCGTATCACTGGAACGGAAATGTACCCGCTCATCCTCCTGCGAAGCGATATTGGTCATCGTTCTGAACAGATTTTTACCGCCGCCGCTGATCAGCACTACGACATCTTCTAAATCATCGGAAAACTGCCGATCGCTCAGCTGCATTTCCCTAGGTACTTTATAATAGCCCATCTCCTCTAACAATCCCAGCATATTGCGCAGTTCCTTGTCATGGAAATAAATCTTGCGATTGTACTTTTTACAAACGTCGATGATCTCGATGATGCGAAACAAGCTCTGCCGATATGCGGATATCAAAATACGCCCTTCCTGCGCCGATTCAAAGATCGGTTCGATCAGATGCGCAATTCGATGTCTTGGCGCCGTATGTCCGCTTTGATCCGCTCCCAGCGATTCACAAAGCAGCGCCAAAACGCCTTTCTTGCCGATTTCCGAAAGCTCATTGAGATCGCACTGGTATTCCTTTTGGATCATATCATAGTCGATGATATATTCACCGGTATAAACGATATAGCCCTGATCGCTTTTGATCGCAATACCGAAATTGTCCGGCATCGCATGCGTCATGGCAAAGGTGCGCACTTCCACACCGCCGATATTCTGCTTGCTGGTGCGTTTGATCTTTTTGATCTTAAACTTCGATACGCCTTCCTTTTTCAAATAATCATACAGAAAATTCGCCGTCAAGGCACCGGTATATACCGGTACGTTTACCTCCTGCAATAAAAACGGCAAAGCCGCAACGACATCATCATGTCCATGCGTGATGAAAATACCTTGTACCCGTTCTTTATTTTCAATTAAATAAGTAAAATCCGGAATGACAAACTCCACGCCCAGCTGCTCTGAATCAGGATATTTGATTCCCGCCTCTATTACAAAAATCGCTTCGTTCACTTCTACTACGAATAGATTTTTACCGTTTTCATCTAAACCGCCGAGTGCAAATATTGATACTCGATCCATAAATCTCCTCCTTTTTTCTTTTCTATTATTGATGAATCTTCATTCGATAAAGCCATTCACACTACATTAAATTATACCACGATTTATAAGCTGTGAATACACTTACCCTCGCAATTTTTCATAAAATGTAAAAAAGTGCGGCTGCACTTTTATACTTGTTTTCCATCAAGCGACCACGTCTTGACATCGGTGATCTCGACTTCGACAAAATCACCGGCTTTGACATCTTTGCCGATGAAATTCACCAGTTTGTTCGTGTCCGTATGACCGCTGTAAACCTGATCGTTTTTCTTGCTGAAACCATCTACCAGCACGGTTACGATCTTGCCGCGATACTTCTCATTCTGCAAATGCGTATAATAATTCGTCTTTTCATTTAAGCGCTGTAAACGCTCTTGCTTGACGGCAAGCGGTACATTGTCCGCCATTTTGGCAGCAGGGGTGCCTTCCCGCGGCGAATAAATGAAGGTAAAGGCATTGTCAAACTTGCAATAGTCCACGATGTCCAGCGTATGCTGAAACTGCGCTTCGCTCTCATTGGGAAAGCCGACGATGATGTCGGTGGAAAAGGCGCAGTTTTTAATGTTTGATGTGATCTTGTCATACAGTTTCTTGTATTCTTCGATCGTATAGCGCCGTCCCATGAGCTTTAAGATGTCGCTGTCGCCGGACTGCACCGGCAGATGGATAAAAGGCATGATATTGTCATAGCGGGCGATGACATCGATCATTTCATCGGTAAAATCCCATGGATGACTGGTCATAAAGCGAACGCGCGCAATGCCGATCTGCGCCACTTCCGCAAGCAGTTTCGCAAAACCGCCCGCCAGTCCTAAATCTTTGCCATAAGCATTGACGTTTTGCCCCAGCAGCGTAATTTCATGAAAGCCCTGCGCCTTTAGGGTCCTTACTTCCTCTAAAATATCCTCCATCATGCGCGAGCGTTCTTTTCCTCTTGTATAAGGGACGATACAATAAGTACAGAATTTATCACAGCCGTACATGATATTGACCCATGCCTTATGTGAATCAAAACGGATGACCGGCAGATTTTCGATCACTTCGCCTTCTTTGGAATATACCTCGATCACTTTTTTATGCGTCGTCATCACCTGATAGAGCAAGATCGGCAGACGATGCAGATTATGGGTTCCAAAGATCAGCTCCACATGACGATAATGCGTCAACAGGGTATCGATGATCGCTTCTTCCTGCGACATACAGCCGCAGATACCGATGACCAGATCAGGATTCTCTTTTTTCAGGCGCTTGAGCTGTCCCAGTTCGCCAAGCACCTTGTCTTCGGCGTTTTTGCGGATCGCACAGGTATTCAATAAAATGACATCGGCTTGTTCAGCATCCTCACACGGCGTAAAGCAAAGCGCCTCCATGATGCCGGCAAGCGTTTCGCTGTCGCGCTGATTTGCCTGACAGCCATAGGTGCGCAGATAGTAGCGTTTGCCCTGCCCCAGTAGTTTGGCCTCCGTCGGGATCTCAAACAAACCTTTTTCGATCTGACTTTGTTTATGTGTCCGTACTTGGGCTTCCTTTAAGGACGGAAGCGCCCAACCCGGTTGTTTCTTCATATGCTTCACCTCATTTATCACTTGTGATATTGTATCTTATTCGCATAGTGAAGTCAAATACAATCATTTACGAAAAAACGTCTTTCTATCCTTCTTGTAAAAAATAAAAAAACCGGCAGCACCGGCTTTTTTACTGTCTTTTACAATTACTGTGAAATTGCACTTACCGGACAAGTGGAAACGCAAGCACCGCAGTCGATGCATGTTCCTTCGTCACAAACTGATTTTCCTTCGTCGTCCATCGAAAGTGCACCTACCGGACATCCGCCTACGCAAGCACCGCAACCGATGCAAGCATCCTTATCGATCGTAACTGCCATGATTCAAATCCTCCTTTTCAATCTTCTACATTATATCACATTACGCAAATTCCGCAACCTAGAACCAATAAAATGTAAAAATCAAAGTTTGCTTTTCAGATCGCTCTATGGCCGAATCTGGATACGTTCGATCGCCGTTGCCTGATTGCTTTCTTCATCAATGGTAACGATTGCCCCACAGAAAATGCCTGCTCCTTCTGCAATCGTATAGCGCGTTTTTTTACCGTGAACAAAGCGTGCCAATATTTCCTCTACATCACGCCCCAAAACACTTCGATAAGCGCCGCACATGCCCAGATCACTGATTGCCGCCGTTCCCTCGATCACCCGTTCATCAGCGGTCTGCACATGCGTGTGCGTTCCCACCACAGCCGCCACCTCACCGGCAAATGCATAGGCAAAGGCGATCTTTTCACTGGTCGCTTCTCCATGAAAATCCACCAGATGAATGTCGGCGTCCACCGTATCTAATATTTCCCGCATGCAGGCGAAAGGCGATGCGATCACACCGTTCATAAACACCTCGCCGCAAACATTGCTGACGGCGATCTTTTTCCCTTTCAGCGTTAAGACACGGGTCGCTTTGCCATAGCGGCGCGGTTCTAAATTAGCGGGTCTTACCAAATGATCGGCACTGTCGATAAAAGTAAGCAGATCGTTTTTCGCAAACGTATGATTGCCCATGGTGATCATGTCGATTCCCATATTGACAAGCTGACGGTAGATTTTGGCAGTAATGCCTTTGCCGTGCGCCGCATTTTCACCATTGGCGATTACCAGATCTAATTCGTATCGTTCCTTTAAGAAAGGAAGGTGGGTCCGCACCACTTCACGTCCCACACTTCCTACGATATCACCTATGAATAATATTTTCATGATCGTGCTACTTCGCCAGTTCGTTCGCTCTCACTTCACGGATGACCGTTACCTTGATCTGTCCCGGATAGGTTAATTCCGCTTCGATCTTGTCACGAATATCTCTTGCCAGCTTATGGCAAGCCAGATCATCTAATTTTTCCGGCACCGCCATGACCCGCACTTCTCTGCCGGCCTGGATCGCATAAGCGCTTTCCACTCCGTCAAACTGTTTGGTGATGTTTTCCAGTTCCTCCAAACGGTTGATGTAGTTTTGAAGCGACTCATAACGCGCTCCCGGACGCGCCGCGGACAGCGTATCGGCCGCAATGACCAGATTGGCGATCAGACTGGTCGGCTCCACTTCACCGTGATGCGCCTGGATCGCGTTTAAGATCACATCTTTCTCACCGTGCTTCTTACAGAATTTATAGCCCAGCTCCACATGACTGCCTTCGATCTCGAAATCCAGCGCCTTCCCAATATCATGAAGCAGGCCGGCACGTTTTGCTAGTTGCTGATTTAAGCCTAATTCCGCCGCCATCATGCCGCAAAGATGCGCAACCTCCATGCTGTGCTGTAAAGCGTTTTGTCCATAAGAGAAACGATATTTCAACCGCCCGATCAATTTGATCGTTTCCCGATCCATCTTGCCAAGCCCCAACTTAAAGATCGTATCTTCTCCGGCCTTCATAATGTTGTTGTTGATTTCTTTTTTCATCTTATTTACAACTTCTTCGATCCGTCCCGGCTGGATCCTGCCGTCTTTGATCAAATGTTCCAATGCCAGACGCGCGATCTCTCTGCGAATCGGATCAAAGCAGGAAACGGTAATGGTCTCCGGTGTATCGTCGATGATCAAATCAACGCCGGTCGCCTGTTCGATCGCTTTGATATTACGCCCTTCTCTGCCGATGATGCGCCCCTTCATTTCTTCGCTCGGCAGCGATACGACCGATACCGTGCGTTCTACCGCTTCATCCTGCGACAATCGCTGAATGGAAAGAGCGACGATATTACGCGCTTTCTCATCTGCGATCGCTTTTGCTTCTTCTTCTTTCTCTTTGATATAAGCGACCGTTTCTTTTTCCATGCGTTTTTCCACGATCGCAAATAATTCTTCCTTTGCCTGCGCACTGCTCATAGCGGCAATGCGTTCCAATTCATCGACCTGTACGTCGATCTTTGCCTGTAATTCTTTCTCTTTTACATCCAGTTTTGCCAATTTGTCAGATAATTGTGCGGATTTTGCTTCCAGCTGCTTCTCTTTAGAAGTCAGCGTTTCATCACGAAAATTCAGATTATCTTCACGGCGCAGCAGTTTGTTTTCCATTTCTGCCACTTCCGCTTTCCGATCTTTCACTTCTTTTTCAGCCTGAATTTTAATTTCATGCGCCTGCGTGCGTCCATCCAGCACCGCCTGCTTTACCAGATTGTCAGCCTTGGCCTGCGCTTCTTTTACGACTAGCGCCGCTTTCTGCTGATTCTTATTCAAACCTGCGCGGGACATGACCACACATGCGCCAATCCCTACCAGAAGTCCTGCTAAACCAGATGACAAGAGAAGAATGATACTGTTATCCATACTATCACTCCATTTCTTTCATCTTCTGTTTCGGAGATATGCTCCGAGCAATATTATATAAGATTTTCACATAATCCACAAGTTAAAAGGTACGGTTTTTGCATAAAATTAAAGCGTTTTCGCTCAAAAATGAACAAAAACGCCCTTTCTTTATTTACATCATTTTACTGGGAATATGATTTGCTTCATCAAGATCGATAAAAAAACGATGAAGCGAGGTCCATCGTTTCTAAATCCACTCAGATAAAAAGCGTTTAAGCTCTGTCGCTCATTTCCGCAGCGTCTTTATGCGGATTGATCGCAGCACGTACTTTGGCAGCTACCTCCTCGCACACTTCCGGATGCTCTTTCAAATAGTTTTTCGCCGCCTCACGGCCCTGCCCGATCTTTTCGCCCTCATAAGAGAACCATGCGCCGCTTTTCGCGATGATATCGTGATCTACCGCCAGATCCAATACTTCTCCGATATAAGATACACCTTCTCCATACATGATTTCGATCGAAGCCACTTTGAAAGGCGGTGCAACCTTGTTTTTGACCACTTTGACATTGACTTTATTGCCGATCACATCGGTGCCGTTTTTGATCGCTTCGCTGCGGCGAATATCCAAGCGCACCGATGCATAGAACTTCAGCGCTCTGCCGCCCGGCGTCGTTTCCGGATTACCGAACATAATGCCGACTTTTTCGCGCAGCTGGTTGATAAAGATCGCCGTACATTCGCTCTTGTTCATCAAGCCGCTGAGCTTGCGCATCGCTTTTGACATCAAGCGCGCCTGTAAACCCACATGCGCATCGCCCATCTCACCGTCTAATTCCGCCTGCGGCACCAGCGCCGCTACCGAATCGACGACCACCAGATCGATCGCACCGCTCTTGATCAGCATTTCGGTAATTTCCAACGCCTGTTCACCGCTGTCGGGCTGCGATAAGATCAGTTCATCGATATTGACGCCGAGGTTGCGGGCATAGATCGGATCGATCGCATTTTCCGCATCGATGAATGCGGCCCTGCCTCCGCTTTTCTGCACTTCGGCGATCGCATGCAGCGCCAACGTCGTCTTACCGCTTGATTCCGGACCGTAAATCTCAATGATACGTCCTCTTGGATAACCGCCGATCCCTAACGCCTCATCGACTTTGATCGAACCGGAAGAAATCGCATCTACTTCCACTGCGCTGCGCTCTCCCAATTTCATGATCGAACCTTTTCCATATTGTTTCTCGATCTGCTTGATCGCATCTGCCAACAGCTGATCTTTCTTTTCCTGTTCCTTATCAATCGTTTTCTTCACTTTTTCCTCGGTTGCCATAACTTATCTCTCCTTCCTTTTTCTACTTGCGCTTCTTTCTGTATTTCTCCTAAGCAGCTCGCTTGATCAGTTTCAACACTTCCTCACAGCCGATGCGAACACACTGCTCCCTGATCGCATTGCGGCTGCCTTTCAGCTGTAATTCATAAGCAAAGCATTCCTCATGCAAAGCGATGCCCATATACACACAGCCCACCGGTTTGCCCTCTAAGCAATCCGGTCCGGCATTGCCGCTGAACGAGATGCCGATCTCACATCGAAAGCGCTCCTTGACCGCTTTGGCCATCGCCTTCACACAGGCACTTGATACAACGCCGTGCTGCTTGATCAACGCTGCGGGAACGCCGACGATTTGTTCCTTCACTTCATTTTGGTAAGCGATGATGCCGCCTTTTAATACCTGTGATGCATGTGCGATCGAAGCGACATGCGCCGCAAACAGACCGGCTGTCAAGCTCTCACAGGTGGCAATATGCAAATTGCTTCGGCGCAGCGCCGCTACCAGTTCCATCATCTTTTCATTTATTTCCATATTCTTGTCCTCTATATACAGGAAAGAAGCATATGCATCGTGGAAACCGGCACATATGCCCATCTTGTTCACTTTTTTATTTACTTGCTAAGATCAGATCCTTCAACTGTGTAAAATAACTATATCCGGATAAGACGCTGACGATCGTTGCCAGCCACAATAGAAAGGAAGTAACCGGCAATCGCATCAGTTCAAAAGGCAGATTGTTTAATAAGATAAATACGATCGTAACCATTTGCAGGACCGTCTTGACCTTGCCCAGATAGCCGGCTGCCACCACGCGTTTTTGCGCCGCCGCATTCATCCGCAGACCATCGACAACGGTATCGCGCGCAACCATGATGATAACAGGGACGATCGGAACGACTCCTTTCGCCGCAAACAGGATGAACATCGTATTGACGAGCAGCTTGTCGGCGATCGGATCCAAAAATTTTCCCAGCGAAGTGATCAGATCATGCTTACGAGCCAAATAACCGTCTAAAAAATCAGTAAAACTGGCAACGGCAAACACTGCCAGCACCAACAGATTGACCAGGCTCAAATCGACAAAGCCGATCTGAAATTCCGGCATGGCAATATGAAAATGCGCATAGGGAAACAAATACAGCAGCGCCGCGACCGGCACCAATAAAATACGAAACAGCGAGAGCTTATTTGGTAAGTTCATCGTCTATTCCCCCTTGATCGTCAAGGTGATATTCTGCGGACCCTTGCTTGCCAAGATCGTTTCATCCAACTCCACCTTAACTCCGTTTACACTGATCTCATGTGCGCCTGCCCAGTTGCCGAAGCGCATCGTATAAGCATCGTTAGCCGAAGCGACGATCTTGAAAGCAGCGCTTTCCTGCGTCGTATATACTTTGCTTTGCGGTTCGCTCATGACCGTCGCGTTTTTACTGAGCTGGAACCATGCCTCGGAAAGGAACACGATCTTGATTTCCAGTTCCTCCTGATCTTGGACATTTTCGATCACATAGTGATTCGCGTCTGTTTTGGAAATTGCCAGTTTGCTTGTTTCCTCTTCTTCCTTCGGTTCTTCTTTTTGATCGACGATCGGCGTATCTGCCTGCTCCTGCTTTGGCGCGGGATTTGGATCATCATCGCTCAATCCCGGCAGGACATACACGAAAAAGGCATACACCAGACCGATCGCGATGACAGCGATCACGGCGAACAGCGAAACCAGGGAAAGATCCCAGCGCTTCTTTTCAAGCAGGCTCGGCTTTTGACGCTTTGGCCGTTGTTTCTGCGCTCTTGGCTTTTCGATCTGCTTGGCCTTTGATTCAATGTTTTTTTCGATCTGTTCCTGCTCCTCCAGCTTTTTTTTGGAAAATGCCGTGGTATAGCTGTCGATCGTTTCGTGAAGCAATGGCTTTGCTTCTTCAAAATCAAAACCGACGGCATCACAATAAGAGCGCAGGAAAAAGCGAAGATAGGACAGATCATCCTTGAAAAACTCCATATCTCCTTCTTCCAGCGCTTTGATATGCTTTGTAGTGAGTCTGGTCTTTTCCGATACTTCTTCAATTGTGAGTCCCGTTTCCAGACGTTTTGCCTTCAAACGATTGCTTAATTTTTCCATCTTTTATCTACCTCGAACTCATAATCATAACTATTATAACAATATATCGCTTAAAAGTCATGGTATTTATTGAGTTTTTTCAATTTTACACACTTTCACACACTTTCAAAAATCATTACTTTCAAACGTGTTGGAAAGACTACTCTTATTGTATCGCCATCTGCTTCCTTTTATCACACAATTCCCGAAAAAAAAAGGATCACTTTCATGATCCCTCCTCTTTGCATACTATGTAAGCCATGTTCTGTTCTTCGCTATACGCGAAGCGGCAACCATTTATCTACGTTTGCACGTCCTCCCTTCGCTTCATGATTCGCTGATCGGGAAGCTCCCCTACCATTTTATATTTGGGTTTCTCGCTTGCGGGGTTTACCCGTTCCACTCCGATCGTTTCCGACCGGCATCGTCACTGTGGCACTTTTACAGGCTTGCTTCCGTTGTTTCCATTAGGAAGCAGGCACAGCCGTCAGCTTACGCTGCCCGGATTTATCGTTTCATCCGGCACAAACACTACGATCATCGCAGATCGTGCGAGCATGGACTTTCCTCTGCTTTTCAAACAGCGATTGCCCTAGTGATGCAAAGCTTATTTATTTTGGAAGACCGCCTGTTCCAACCGGGATAGGCGTTTGATGATATCGACATTGGATGGAGCGGCAGACGTTTGTGCCTGTACGCTGTTTTTTCCTTCCAGTTCCACGATCTTGGCCTTTAAGGATGCCAGCTGATCTTCATATTCACGCAGATGATCGCCTAACTCTTTGATCATCGCGTCATATTCCTGATAGTCTTCGATCACCTGATCTAAAAATGCGTCTACCTCATGCGCCGCATAGCCCTTAAAATCTACATGAAACTGCTTGTTCAGCACATCTTCTACCCGTAAATGAAATCTCTTCTCCATAAAACTCGTCACCTTCCTTTTATAGTTTCTCAAAAAAACGAAGAAAAAGCAAGCGCTAATTCGTAAATCTGTCTTTTGCGCACGCGAGCGCATCGCAGGTTATTTCAGCTGAGGCGATCAAGCATTTCCTTTTATTGAATTTGCCTTGGAAACATGATAAAATGCCTCTAGGTGATGTTTATGATCAAATATCCCAACGGGATGAAAAAACAGACATCGGATGCGTCCCCTGTGCTTACCCGCTATGGCGGCAGAGGTGCTTCGCTGGAAGATGATCTGAACCGTTCCAATGAATATTATCGGGAATGTGACATCGCACTGATCTATAAAAAGCCTACGCCGATCCAGGTCGTGAGAGTGGATTATCCAAACCGCGCGCACGCGAAAATCATCGAAGCCTATTACCGGACGCCGAGCACAACGGATTATAACGGCATCTATCAGGGAAAAGCAATCGATTTCGAGGCCAAGGAAACGATCAATAAGACGATGTTCCCATTCAAATATATTCACGCCCATCAGATCGAGCATTTGCGCAAAGTGATCAAACACGGCGGCATTGCCTTTCTGATCATTCGTTTCAGCGCACACGCCCAGACCTATCTGGTTCCCGCCGAGGAAATCCTGTCGCGCTATGATGCAAAGCAAAAATCTATTTCGTATCGCGATGTGTGCAGCTGCGGACAGCTGATCCGGGAAGGATTCACACCGCGCCTGCATTATCTGGATGCAGTAGACGCTATTTATTTTAAGGAGGAGATCCACCATGATGAAAAAGTCAAATAAAGGTGCGGAAACAAACGGACCGCGCCCCCCGAAGCAAAAGCGCAAGATCACGGTGCGCAGCGTTGCCAACACCATCGCCATCGTCTTTCTTTCATTGGCGCTGATCGGCTGCGTCAGCGTGTTCTTCATGTTGTCAAGCATCATCTCCAGCGCGCCTGAAGTTACCATGAATTCCTTAAAGGGAAAAGATTCGACGCAGCTTTACGACGATGCCGGCAATACCTTTTCTTCACTTGGCGAAGAACAACGGGAAAGCGTGGATTATGAAGACTTGCCGCAATCGCTCATCGACGCTTTCTTAGCGATCGAGGATTCCCGGTACTTTAAGCACAACGGCTTTGATTTGCCGCGCTTTATCAGTTCCGGTATCAACAACCTGACCACCGGTTCCTTATCGCAGGGCGGTTCTACCTTGACGATGCAGGCGGTCGATAACGCCGTATTTGCGGAAATGGACGACAATGTCGGTTCAATGGAGAAGATCAAACGCAAGATCCAGGAAATTTGGCTCAGCATGGAAATCGAAAACGAGCTGTCAAAAAAAGAGATCATTGAGCTATACCTTAATAAGATCAATTTCGGCGGACCGGCACGCGGGATCCAGAAAGGAAGCGAATACTATTTCGGAAAAGACGCTTCCCAGTTAACACTGAGCGAATCAGCCTTTTTGGCGGGAGTCATCAATGCGCCGAACCTCTATAATCCTTATTCCGGTTATTCGATCGATGAAAACGGTACGGCAACAAACTTTTATGAGAATGCCGTCAAACGTCGTGATGAAACGCTGGATATGATGGAATACCACGGCTATATCAGCGAAACCGAATGCGCATTGGCAAAATCGACGAAGCTCGCGTTTCAGTTAAACGGTTCAAGCGGCTTTGTCAGCAATCCTTATCTCGCCTATATCGATCAGGTGGAAAAGGAAGTAAAAGAGCTGACCGGCAAAGATATGTACACTACGCCGATGCGCGTCTATACTTCGATGAATCGTGAATTGCAGGAATATTACAGTGAGATGCAAAGCGGCAATCACATCAATTTCCCGGACGGCGACAGCGATATGCAGTTCGGCAGTGCGCTGTTAAACAACCAGACCGGTGAGATCGTCGCTTTACTAGGCGGACGCGGCGATGCGGTATATGCCGGCTATCGAAACAACCGTGCCATTGAAAATACCCATCAGCTGGGATCCAGTGTCAAACCGCTCATTGATTATGTGCTCACATTTGAGAAGCTCGGCTATGCGACATCGCATATTTACCATGACGGGCCGCGTAAATTCGGCAATGATCCAAATATCATTCATAATGCCAGCGGTCAGTGGACCGGCGATATTACCACTTCCGACGCGGTAGGACGCTCGCTCAACGGACCTGCGATCGAAGCGATGATGGATGTGCTTGACAAAATAGGGCAAGAGGAGCTCATTAAGCACATGGCGGCTATCGGCTATGAGATCCCTGCCGACAGCTTCAATATGAACTATGCCATCGGCGGTGAAGAAATGATCAGTACCCCGTTGCAGCTGGCCGGCGCTTATCAGATCTTTGCCAATAAAGGCGTCTATATCGAACCGCATGCGGTGAAAAAAGTAGAACTGATGGATGGATCCGGCGATGTGTATGAAACCGAAGTGAAAAAAACACAGGTCGTCAGTGAAGAAAGCGCATGGCTCATGTCGCAGCTCTTAAATGAAGCGACGAGCAGCCGTTTCTCCAACCTGTTGCAGATCTTACAGTCCTCTTATCCGGTTTATGCAAAATCCGGTACTTCCGATTACGGCGAAGACGGACTCGCATACAATATTCCGGCACAGGCGATGAAAGATAAATGGATCGCGGCCTATACCAGCGAATACACGATCGCCACATGGGCCGGCTATGACAGCATCGATTATAATCACTACTTCACGGTTTATAAAATGAATGTCAATGTACCGGGTCAGGTCAATCATCTGATGTTAGACAAAGTAGCGGAAGTATTCGGCACGCCGGCGGCGATCACACGACCAAGCGGTGTTACCCAGATCACGCATGTCAAAGGCAAATATCCTTACGCTTCCGTACCGGAAGGCACGCCGAGCGATATGATCACTACCGGCTGGATCAATACAAAATATGCAAAGCTGGAAACGTTAAGCGCCGATCCATTAGAAGCGCTGCAGTCTTTCAAGATCGAAGAAACCGATACCGACAATGTGTATAAACTTTCCTTCAGCGCTTATCCGGATGCGGAAAAGCTGAAACCGGGCAGTCATACGCAACAGATCGAATTCAGCGGCGGTACGATTACCGGAAACGTCTTCTATGATCCGCGCCTGCTCTATGGTGAAGTTGTTTATAAAATAGATATTTCGCAAAACAACACTGTGCTGAACAGCTATACTTATACAAGCGAAAACGCCGAGCAGACCATTACCGGCACACCTGGTGAAACCTATAATGTCTGCGGCTACTATTCTTATAAAAATACAAGTGAAGGCAAGAGCAATGAAATCTGCTATAAGGTAACCTTGCCGAAAACAAGTGATCCGGGTGAAGAAGAAACACCGAGCAATCCGGATCAGACGCTGCCGCCGACAAATAATACAGATGACGACGATTGACATACAGCAATCACTTATTACAGACAAAGCGATGACCTTGTTTCATGAGGCCATCGCTTTTTATTGTCGATCTGACATGATCTAATGCTTCACCCTGCCCACCAAAAAAGCAGCGTCTCATTGAGCATGCTGCTTTCGATATGCTTCCAGTTTTTCCTTTTTACAGACCGCGGCAAACGGACAGCCTTCACAATGTGGATTTCGTGCTGTGCAATAATAGCGCCCAAAAAAGATAAACAAGTGATGCGCCCGGTTCCAGCGTTCTCTTTTGATCTTACGCTTACACTTGCTCTCCACCGTTTCCACATCATCCTGCACCTTTGCAAGTCCCAAGCGCTTGGAAATGCGCGCGACATGCGTATCCACTGCAAATGCGGGAATATCAAAAGCAACGCTGCGCACCACATTGGCTGTCTTCCTGCCAACTCCCGCCAAAGAAGTCAGATCCTTCATGCCGATTGGCACCTGTCCATCAAACTGCTCTACCAGACTTTCGGCAAGCGCATGAATATTGCGTGCTTTGCTGCGGTAAAGACCGATCCGCTTGATATAGCGCTCGATGTCCGAAACATTTGCGTTCGCTAAAGCAAATGCATCCGGATAAGCCGCAAACAATGCCGGCGTTACTTGATTGACCGCCGCATCCGTCGTCTGTGCCGACAATACGACCGCAACGAGCAGCTGAAAGGGATCCTGATGCAGCAGTTCACAATGTGCCTGTGGAAACATCCCCTCTAAAATATCTAAAATTTCATCACTCGTCATCCCTCATCATCCTTCCATCAATGACGACGCCTGCTTTCCTTCCGCTTTCCAGTTCATCAAAATGCGGTTGATGTAATCAAAGCTCGTCTTTCCCTGAATCAGCGCTTCTCTCAGCGCCAATACGATCAGTTCTTCATCATACAGATGCAGCCACTCGCTTAGCCGTTCCATTTCCCTTTGCGAGATCGGACGCGCAAATTCTTTTTCAAATAAAGCAAAAAGATTTTCATGAAACAGCAGCGTTTCCGGTTTGCTTTCTTCCAGCACCCCGTCGATATCAAAGGCGATGCGATTGCCGTTATAGCCAAAATGCAGATATCCTTTATCCTGCAAAGCACTCAGCAGTTCATCCACCTGTTCCAGCGGCAGTTTCAATTTTTCCGCTAATCGCTCATGACTGATCGAAATCTGATACTGATTAAAAAAATCGATCAAGATCAGACACAACGCTTCTTTCGTATTCAGATCGCGTTCTTCTAAATGATCTAAAATAAAATCTCTGCGATTTACACAGCGTTCTTGCCACCAGTTCATACTTCCGCCTCCAATCTGCCTACTTCTTCAAGCGTATCTAAATCAAGATAAATTTCCTGACTGCCTTTCCCGTGAATGACATAAACGGCATTTTCATAGCCATAGCCAAGGGTGATCTTTGCATCCGCAATCTGATAATCCTGCTGTGCGATCGCTTTGACTTCCTCAAAACGCAGTTCACGTTTGGTTTTGTGCATGAGCAGATCGCCGTTGGCATCAAAAAAATAATAGCTGTTCGCCGCTTCACCAACATAAACGACATAACGAAAACTATGACGTTCAAAGGTATTGATGTATTTATAGCGTTCGCGGATCACATCGGTGATCGCCGCTTCCTTACTTTCCTGCTTGCGCATCGGACCGCTGATAAAGATCGCGATCTCAAACAGGATCACCGCAAGCAAAAGCAAAAGCAAAGCGCCGCTTACCAATACGTTTCTGCCCGATAATTTCATGTCATCACTCCCGGCTTCTATTTTACAACAATCCCTATAAAAACGCAAAGAAATCCCTTAGTCCAAAAAACGTCGTTTCAGCACGTGTGCAAAACCGGCAAACGCCGCGATCAAAAGCAAAGCGATCAAAAACAAGAACGGATGGTTTTGCATTTGCAGAAACGATACGCCGAATGTCGCAAATAAAAAACCGACAAACCCTCTTGCACAAATGCTCAGCAGTAAAAAGCATTGCCATGAAACTGATGACAAAGCAAATAAAGCAGTGATCAGAAACGTCGGTAAAAACGGTACAAATGACAGCACCACAAGCAATCCAAGCGAGCCATGGTAACCAAAACGCCGATCAAAGGAAAGATGCTTCGATAAAAAGCGAAGCAATAAGAACAGGCAGAAAGAACCGCTTGCCATACCCAGCCAAACGTAAAAAAAGCCGGCAGCCCCATAAAGCGCCACCACCAGCATGACCAAAGCAACTAGCGGCAACATCGGCACAAACGCTTCCAAAAAGATGATTCCGACGGCGCCGATCCAGCCTAGTGCCAAAAACATCGAAATCCATTCGCTCATCCACTCCATCTCTGCACTTCCCCTTTATCACTATATGAAAAAGATACAGAAAAAAACCACCGACAGATGAACACTGTGATGGCAAAAATGTTTTTTCTAACACCATTGATCGTGAAGATCAGCAGACAAGCTTAAAGCTGAGCGACGATCGCTTCACAAAAGGCCGCGCTGCGTTTGCTTGCCTGTTCCACATATACCGGAAAATCCATATGGGAATCCGGATTTGCCGCGACGTCGGATAAAGAACGGATCACGACAAAAGGAATTTGATAATGTGCTGCCACCTGTGCGATCGCACCGGCTTCCATCTCCGCACACATCGCTTGCGGATATGCCTGCAATAAGCTTTGTAGGCAGTCTTTCCCCGCCACAAACCGATCACCGCTGGCTACCTGACCGACCCATGTTTGATAAGCGCCTGAAGCAATCGTTTCCTCACATAAAGCGATCAAATGTGCGTCAGCGTTGAAATAAAGCCCTTTCCCGCTCTCTCCATCGATCGCAGTCGTATCAAAATCATGCTGGACCACCTGCTTGGAAATCACCACATCCAGCACCTGCTGTGCTTCATGCAGTCCCCCGGCAGTACCGATATTGATGATCGCAGAGATCGGAAAATGTTCCAGCAGGATCGTTGTCGCCATGGCCGCTTCTCCCTTCCCGACACCGCTTTTCATCAAGATCACCTCGTGATCGGCTAAAATACCGCTGCTGATCGATACCTTGCTGATCGTTTTTCTTTCAACACTGCGCATGCGCTGCCGCAGCGCCTCTACTTCTTGTTCCATTGCCCCGATAATTGCGATCATAGAAACTCCTTTCCGGCTATGAAGAAATACTTTTCTCCGTCCTTTTCCCGCGGCTGATCAAAATCGGTCAAGATCATGACCGTAAAGCCGCACTGTTCCAGCTGTTCCTTCAGCCAATCCGCCGCATATACCCGTTGCATATGCTGCTCCGTTATCTGTCTGCCATCCGGCAAATAAAAGATAAAATTTTGATATAAACGATCCGCTTCACTTTGAATGCTCCAAACATAACCGACATCCTCTAAATAATCTTCTTCCAGATATTCCTGCGCAAATTCATCCAGACGTGATTGCGTATGCACATCAAATAAAAATACCCCCTGCGTGGTTAATGCATCATACACCGCCTGAAACACCTTTCGCACTTCATCTTCATGAAGCAGATAATTCAAACTGTCGCAATAACAGGTAACGACATCATAGGCTTCATGATCATGCAGATCACGCATATCACCGATCTCAAATCGCACCTGTTTTTTCTTGTCCTTGGCTTTGGCGCATGCGATCATTTCCTTTGAAAAATCGATTCCGCGCACCCTAAAGCCTTCTTTTGCCAAAGCGATGCTCACATCACCGCTCCCACATGCCAGATCCAACACCTTACTTCCGTGGGCATAAGCTTTTGTAAATGCCACCCAGCGTTGACACGCTTCTATATCGCCAACCAGCGCATCATAATAAGGCGCCAATACATCATAGATCATAATGGATCATCGGAATATCACAATACAGCTTTTCCAGCTGATAGACATCCCGCTCCTCATCTAAAAATACATGCACGACCACATCTTTCGCATCTACCAAGACCCAGCGGGACTGCGCATCGCCCTCCACATGCGATAAGGTGAATCCATGCTCCTTGATCGCATCGACGACATTATGGGCAATCGCATGCACCTGTCTCAAATTGCCGGCTGAGGCAATGACCGCATTGGAAACAAAAGGCGAAACCTGTCCCATATCATAAACGAGGATATTTTCTCCCTTTTTTTCACTGATCGCATGAACGATCACTTCTAATATGCTTTGTTCTTTCATTCAATCACCTGTTCCTTTTTCAGATACGCAAGTTGCTGCGCTTTTACCGTGCGAAATCCTTTATCAAGATCCTGCTTGCAAAGAGCGATCGCCGCACTGGAATCATATGGACGAAGCGGATCCAGCTTATCACATACATACAGCAGCTTTGCATAGACGCCGGTTCCCTTTCCCAGTACATGATGATAGATCGCCGATAAGATGTCATGATCATAGACCCCGTATTTTGTTTCCACAAAATGTGCGCCGATATAGCCATGCCAGATCGCCGGTGCCTGATGCATGAACTGTGGATGATAGCGCATCATCCAGCGTTTGCTTTCCTCATACGGCATCTCCTTGCATACATCATGCAACATGCCGCACATCCACGCTTTATGCACATCCAAATGATGACAAGCCGCGATTTCCTGTGCCAGCTTTGCCACACTGACACTGTGCCGATACCTTTTTTCACTCATACAGGATCGCACCCACTGCTCCAGATATAACCCTTTTGCGGCAATGATTCGTTTAACGCCCTTCGCTGCCAAGGAAAATGCCCCCATGCGCACCTGTGTCGAAGAAATCGGCATGATCTTCATCGGAATAAGATGCAGCGGATAAGGACAATCGATCGCTTCCTCACTGCGGGTAAACACATAAAAGGAAACCAGCTTGACCAATTCCGCACTGTCCTTCCATTTGACAAGCGACTGCGCCTGATCACTGCCGATCAGATAACAAAAATGCACCTGAGGATAGCGCTTCATCAGCTCCTTCAGCGTATCGATCGTATAAGAGATCCCTGCCAAAGATGCTTCGATCGTACTTACTTTGATATGGCGATATGGCTTTATCGCCGCTTTCAGCATCGCCACCCGCTCCGCATAAGAAGCGCTCGCCTGTGTTTTCCATGGATTTTGATAAGTCGGGATCATCCAGACTTCATCTGCTACCTGTTTGCGCAGTGCGGTCTTCGCCACCTCTATATGCGCGGCGTGCACCGGATCAAAGCTGCCGCCATATAATGCGATCTTCATCTTCAGATCTCCAGTTTTGCTTTCTTAGATCGACGATAAAACACCAGCGTCTTGCCGATCTTCTGCACCAATTCACAATTTGCCTGTGCGCATAAATAAGCAGCTGCCTCGTTTACGTCGATCGGACAAGTCTTTAACAGTGTGATCTTTACTAATTCATGCGCTTCCAATGCATCTGACAAAGTTTTGACACTGTTGCTCCCAAGTCCGTCCTTGCCAACCTGCATGATGGCTCTTTGACTTTGTGCCATCGCACGCAGTGTTTTTTTCTGTTTATTCGTCAACATTATAAAATCGCCTCCCTGAAGGTTACGCCGATCTCCTTCGGCACCCAAATGCGAATATCCGCAAAATCACCGCTGATACAAAACCAGCCCAGCCCGTGAATGACCACGTCGATCTTCTGATCGCTCTGATGAATCGTATAACAAGCCATATCTTTTTGATCTTCACTTAAAATCGGCTTTAATAACGCTCCGTAATGCTTTTCCCACAGCGCATCCGCATTGCTTAATTTCCCCCGATGCAGCGATAAGCCTTGCGCAAAATAACCGACGCAGGTCGCCTTTTTCACCCCGCTGATATCCAATCGACAAAGTCCTCCGACCGCAAAGCTTTGATCATCCTTCAACTGATAGATCCGCGCCTTCAATGCGGTAAGCGGAACGATCGTTTTCAGATCGCCTTCGTGGATATGCGTCAAAAAAGAATCATTGCGGGTTAAGCCCGGCGTATCATATAAAAGATATTCTCCTACCTTGATCGGATTGAGATCTAAGGTCGTGCCGGGATGCAGCGAGGTCGTCAGTTCTTTGCTTTGCAGCAGTGCATTCAGCAGGGTGCTTTTTCCCGCATTCGCCATGCCCATCACGACCACGTCACGCCCCTTTCGATGATAAGCGATCGCTTCTTTCAAAGAAGCCAGGGAATCATTATCATCCGCAAACGCATGCTTGACCAGATCGCCGCATACCACAATGCCCTGTACGCTGATGTCATACGCCTTTAAGCGACTCATGATAAAGCGCGCCAGTTTCTCATTGCTGAGCGTATGTGGCAAAAGATCTCGCTTCGTTACGACCATAACAATATCTTTCCCCTGCAGATGGCGGTTCATCCCCTTCACGATATTCGCCTCGAAATCAAATACATCGACCACCCAAAGCACCAGCGCGTCCAAAGCCGCGATCTTGCTTAATACTAAATGCGGATCGATTCCCTGTTTCATTTCGATTACCACATCATCATAATGGCGAATGCGAAAGCATCGCTTGCAGTACGGTTTGGTAATATCCGGGGCATAGCCCAGCGCCGTCGGATCCTCGTTTTGAAGCAAAGCGCCGCATCCCTTACAAATTCTTTTTTCCATAATATTCTCCTTTATGAAACAACTGTTTCTTCGCTAATCTCGCACAGATCCATTTTTCGATCTGCCGGTTACATTTCGTATAAACCAGATCACGCTTCACCGCCGGATCACACAGCACCACAAATACATGCGCCAGCTTCGCTCCCAGCACATCCGTCAAAAGCTGATCGCCGATGAGTACGATCTCATCCATCTGACAGTGCATCTTTTTTTTGATTTGATGGAAGACAAAGGGCAGCGGTTTTTTCGCAAACGCCACATAAGGAAGCGATACGCTCTGCGCAAAGCGCGCAACCCTTGCCTTACGATTATTGGAAACTAAAATGACCTGAAACCCCCGTTCCTGCAAATACGCCAAAAAACGCTTTGCCCGCTCATCCGCCACATCGACATCGTGTGCGATCAGCGTATTGTCGATATCACAGGCAATTACCCGCTGCTTTGATAATGCGACCTGATCAAACATCATCAGATCGCCGATATACGCATCCGGTACAAATAGATTCCACATACTGACCTCCATGAAACGCATTTATTTTATCATATCCCTTTTTGATCTGCCATCTTTTCGTAAAAGAAAACTGTGTTTTCCACAGTTTCATTCATCGACATCGATCAAATCATAAGATGCGTTTTCAATTCGATCTCGGCTTGGTTCTTGAAAACGTCCCGCCTTGCTCAACTGATACAGCGACCAACATTCGCTGATGCCTTCATATAACAGAAACAGCGCGATCACCCGCAGCGTTACTTCCACCGCTTCAAATGGATTAAACAGCAATACGATCCCGGCAATCACATTGATCAAAGCCATGATCATGACCCCTTTCCATGTCGTAAAGCCGACATGTCTGATCTCAAGTCCCTGCTGGACCTTGATCACTGCCTGTAAAAGCAAGGTCAAACCTGCCAAATAAGGAAATAAGCGAATGACCTCATTCGGACGGAAAAATACAAATAAACCGCCTGCCGTCGTCAAAAGTCCCACCACTAAATTCAGCGATACCGCATAGCTTCCTTCATGATACTGTTTATAATACATGTAAAAGCGGGTCAGTCCATAAAAAACGATGATACTGCCGATAAACTGGCAACAGATCGTCATCGCCTTTAACGGCCAAAACAGCAATACGCCGCCTGCCCATACAAACAGCAGCGCCAAGACCACATTGCTTACATGCACTTCTCTAGTATGGATTTCCATAACTGCCACCTCAATTCTAATTTCATTATACACGTTTTCACTTTACTTTGAAATGATAAATTCTATATATTTTTACCGTTCTTCCGCTTTGACAGAAGCGAGCATCCTGATTACCCGACAGGGATTTCCATATGCCAGCGCATAAGGCGGAATGTCTTTCGTTACGACGCTGCCGGCGCCGATCACCGCATGATCCCCGATCGTTACCCCGCCAAGCACCACACAGTTTCCCCCAAACCAGACATGTGAACCGACGGTAATCGGCGCACAGGTCTCTAGCATCTGATCGCGCAGCGCACTGTCAAGAGGATGAGAAGCTGTATAAAAACCGCAGTTAGGACCGATCAGACAATCATCACCAAACGTGATCCTCGCCTCATCCAGAAACACCGCATTAAAATTCGCATGGAAACGATGACCGACAAAAATATTTTCACCATAGTCAAAATGAAAAGGCACACACATCTCACAATCATCATGCCAGCTCCCAAGCAGCTCTTTCAATACCTGCTGCTCCTCTCCCTGTTTCATCTGCTTCAAGGCCTCCTGTACTTTTTTTCGCTGCTCCAGCAGTTCTTCATCATAGGCATGATATAGAACGCCGGGTTTGATCTCATTTGCTTTCATAACGCTCTCCTATTCAATACAATGTTTTTTTACGCTTCCCCATTCTAACATATTTCCTTGTATTTTTACATAGGATAGAAAAGGGTGATAGGATGTTTTCTACGATCATAGAATTATTTTCACAGGCGCTTTGTCTGCTTGGCTATATTCGCAGTAGTTCTTTTAAGCAGCCGCTCTCAAAGGCAGAGGAGGCAAAATGTATCGAAGGTTTGCTTGCCCATGACAGTATCTGCCGCGATCGGCTCATTGAACATAATCTGCGTTTGGTCGCGCATATCGCCAAAAAATATGACATCAAGAAAGAGCAAAGCGAGGATCTGATCAGCATCGGCACGATCGGCCTGATCAAAGCCATTGATTCCTTTAAGCCGGAAAAAGGCAAAAAGCTCACCACTTATGCTTCCCGCTGCATTGAAAACGAGATCTTGATGTACCTGCGCAGCTCCAAGCATTATTTTCAAACGCTTTCCTTAAATGAACCGATTGCCACAGACAAAGACGGCAGCGAGATCACTTTGCTTGACGCACTCGCCGCACCGCCGACCAGAAGTGTTGTCGATACGATGCTATTGGCTCGAAATACCAAAAAACTGCAAACATATTTAGGTACATTAGATGAGCGGGAACTGGAAATCATTTCTAAACGATTTGGACTAATGGGAATGCAAGAGCAGACACAGCGTGAGATCGCCAAAGAACTGCATATTTCCAGAAGCTATGTATCGCGGATCGAAAAGCGTGCGTTAATGAAATTATACCGCTGCTTCGCCCAGGAGGAAGCGCCATATCAAAACGAAGAGCGGTAGAAAAACGTACAGGTCTTATCTGCCTGTACATTTATTTTTTGATTATTTCGTATCTGTAAATAATTGCATAGTAAAACGGATATTGTCCCATGCCGCATACCTGCCGCTCAATTCCTCGATCGAAACTTCATATGGAATCAAAGCGCGATCATATCGAACGACCTTTCCGATCACATTGACGCATTCTGTATAGTTTGGCTGCTTGTGAATCCGGTATTCGATATGGATCGGCGACCCCATATTGTAGATTAAAGTAATCGGAAACGACAAGGAACGTGTACGCGTCAGCATCATTGTCCGAGTAGGATCTGTTTCATCTTCCACCGCGATAAGATCCTCTGTTTCATTCATTTTATCTTTTCGATTGCCCGCAAACTGCTGCTCTTTGACCCCGTGCTCGGCACTATGCACATCCAAGCTCATATCTCCGTGCATCTTTCCATCGCTTTGTATGCCAAGTACGATGTAGCGAATACAATCTCCTTGGGTAATCGTACTTTCCTGATACTGTTCTAAATGCAGCGTAAGCGTTTGTCCATGCTTGAGATCACTGAGATAAAGCATATCGTAATTCAGCTTTTTCATCTCTTTCAACATCTGCATCACATAGTTTTCTTCGCATTCTTCAATCCGTATGAGATGATGGATCGATGGTTTTTGATCCTGAAAGTAGACTGCGATCATATCATACTGTTTCAAATTGATGTCATACCAATCCGCCACAAGCATTCCCTCTTCTTTTAACGTATCATAATCATACTTCCCGACTACAAAGAACAGTTGATCTTGTAAAAGCGTGGAAAGGCTTTTTTGATGTTTTTGAAATAGATCATCGCTGATGATGACAGGATCCTGCGGCTTTCGGTCTTCTAATTCTGTTATCGTTTCAATTACGGGAAGGACCATTTTTTCCTTCTCTTTTTCTTTTGTGCCCGAACAGGCGCAAAGCAGGCAACCGATCATGAAAACAAGCATGATTTTTCTCATTATGCTCCCTCCCTCTTTTGATAGGATTCTTCTTAATTTTATTATATCATAAAATTAAACATTATCTCCGAAGATAGAAAATCAATATCGTTGAGTAGGAAGATCAAATATAAATTCGGCAGTATTTCTTGATGATCATTGGCAACATTAAACCGAAGTAACTGGCCCATTACTAATGAAGATCGTTTTAGATAAATCGCTTTCAGAAGAACTTATGGATCCCGTTGCATCACAATTAAGAACATGCTATATTATAAGTGAAGAAAGATATTGTGATCATCACTTATAGAATTACAAATACAATAATAGGAAATTAGAAAATCGTATATGAAAGAGAGGTACATTTATGAAATGGAGACTGTTATTCCTTTCTAAATTAGATGATCATTACTTAGAAACTTATCTAAATCATATGTTAGAGAAAGGCTATTGCCTGAAATTTGCATGTGAGCCGCTTTTCGCATTTGAAAAATCACAAAAAAAACAGTGCAACTATTATGTAACGCCAAGAAAGAATTTTGATGGTTTGGGTTATGAAGCGGATATGAAATCGGAAGAACGCATATCTACATGGCGATTTCATATCGACCATAAAATTATTCCTTTTGAAGCTGCGTTTACGAGCCACTATTTAGATGTTGCTTTGTTTCTGCTTGCTTCTTTGATCATATTCATATCAAGTTGTTTTTATCTGTTCACAAACGGAGATATAAACGCTCTATCATATGTGTTCTCGGTATTAGGAATTATACTGTTTATATGGCAAGGTATTCTGTTATATAACAAAATCATTCATAAGAAACAAACAATTTACTTAGAAAAACTCGTATGGCTGCGTAATCTATTATATCTTTCTTTCTGCATTTGCCTGTTTATTTTGATGATCATGCATGGAATCATAGGACAACGGATATTGATCGGAACAATCATTTCTTTGATCGTATTATTTTCAATTCGATTGCAGTTTGTAAAAGGAAAATTGACAACCTATCGTTTGTGGTTCAATCGAGGACTTTTCTGGGCAGTAGGCATTCTATTTGCACTTTATATTGTGCAACTGATCGAACATCCTGCAGTCAAAGAACATGCAGTTTGTTTAGATCATCCATATGTTATTACCCTATCTGATTTCGGAATACATGCTAAACGAACATCATGTGATCAAAATGAGGTTTCCTTGCATTACAGTGAAAGCGATAATCTTTATACGGTATGGGATAACACCAAGTTAAAAAATGAAGAAAAAGAACAAATGATTCATACCGAAATCACGCAGTATGCCGATGAAACAGAAAGCAAAAAGGAATTTGACGATGCCTGTGCGATCTATCATAAAAGACTGAAGCAGACAGATGAAATCTTGGTAAACGGCGGCAGCGGTGTTTTATTCTATTCGCATGAAACTGAAATTGCGTTGATATTAAAAGATAATCAAGTATACTTTTATAAAACAGAATATCTGCAAGGCAATCAATCATTAAAAGAGCTATTAGAAGAGATGTTTCATTGGCCAAAGCGAGGTGGTTGAAAAAGAATGGTTCTTTGGCGAAACAATGTTTGTAAATCAAAAATCAAAGCAATACACCGTTATAGAAATATATATTCAGTCATCTTTATGAATGATGATCATAAATGAAAACGCACAGTCACAAGCGACTGTACGTTTTTTCTTTATCTTATTATTTCGCTAAGATCAGTTTTGTCAGTTCCATCGGATCGACGATCTTACCGTCTTTATAAACACGCATATTGCCGGAAGCAATTTCATCGATCAAAATGACTTCATCATTGTTGTACCCGAATTCAAATTTGATGTCATACAGATCCAGTCCTTTTGCTTTCAGATCCTGCGCAACGATCTTTGTGATCTTTAATGTCTGTTCTTTCATGCTTTCAAACATGTCCGCACTCATAATGCCCAGTGCTACCAATCCTTCTTTGGTAATCAGCGGATCGCCTTTCGCATCATCTTTCAATGTTGTTTCCACATAACCGCCTTCTAACACTGTGCCATCTTTCATATAATCACCGTAGCGGCGAATGAAACTGCCGGTCGCGACCAAACGGCAAATAACTTCCAAGCCCTTTCCAAACACTTTGGCAGGCAGCACTTCCATTGTCGCATGTTCGATGTCCGCACTCACATAATGAGTCTTGATACCGGCTTCTTTCAACAGTTCAAAGAAGTGGATAGAAGTTTCCAGATTGGCTTTTCCGATTCCTTCGATCGTTAACCCAACACTGTTTTCACCTGGATCGAAAACGCCGTCCTTGCCGGTGCAGTCATCTTTGAATTCCAGCATGACGTTTCCGTTTTCCAGTTCATACACATTCTTCGTTTTACCTTCATACACTTTTTTCATAAGTACCCTCCATTTTTACTTTTTTCAAAAGCACTTATATTCTATCACAAAATAAGGACGATACGATATTTTTTTTACATTTTTTTATGCAAGCGATCCCATGAAAAAAGCTTAACGCCACTGTACTTTCGCAGGATCATAGCGATCCTCGAAGCCCTTGCTTTCCATCCCTTCTCCCAGTGCGATCACCGCAATCGGCAACAGTTCCTTCGATAAAGCAAAATAATTGCTGAAAGCGTCAATACGTTCCTTTGAAGGAGCGATCGCACACCAGCAGGATCCCAGTCCCAAATGCGTCGCTTCCAACAAAATATTCATGATGGCCGCAGACGCGTCGCAGTACAGATACGGATCGCTGTTCAAGGTGCGATCTCCCATTACGATGATGGCGGCACCGGCACTTTTCATCATATTGGCATAAGGATGCAAAGAAGGAAGCACATCCAGATCTTCCCGCCTTTGTAATACCAGAAAGCGCCATGTCTGCTTGTTCATCGCCGTCGGTGCCTGCATCGCACTGCGCAACAACACTTCCAATGTTTCCTGTTTCACTGCCTCTTTATTAAATTTACGGATGCTTCTTCGTTTTTCGATTTCTTTTAACATGATTCAAAATACATAGCGGAGCGAATGGCTTTTTCCCAGCCCGCTAAACTCTCCTTTCTTTCTTCCTCGCTCATTTGCGGTACATAAGAAGCGCCCACCTTAAAGTTGGCACGAATCGCTTCCTTGTCCTTCCAATAGCCAACTGCCAAGCCGGCTAGATAAGCAGCGCCAAGCGCCGTCGTTTCACTGATGAAGGAACGCTCGACGACACAGTTTAAGATATCGCTTTGAAACTGCATGAGAAAACGATTGCGGCTTGCCCCGCCATCCACCTGTAAACGCTCAAGTGAAATACCGGAATCCCGCTGCATTGCCGCAACGACATCATAGGTCTGATAAGCCAGCGCTTCCAGCGTTGCCCGAATCAGATGTGCTTGCTTCGTGCCTCTGTTCATACCAAAGATCGCCCCTTTTACCTGTGGTTTCCAATAAGGAGCGCCTAAACCGCTGAACGCCGGCACGACATAGACACCTTCACTGCTTTTGATCGATGTCGCCTTGACTTCCGACTGTGCCGCATCGTCAATGATCTTTAAGCCATCACGCAGCCACTGCACCGCCGCACCTGCCACAAAGACACTGCCTTCCAATACGTAATCGACTTCCTCTTTGATCTTCCAGCCGACGCTGCTGATCAAACCGTTTTGTGAATGAATGATCTGTTCTTTCGTATTCATTAACAGAAAACAGCCGGTTCCATACGTGTTTTTGATCATGCCTTTTTCAAAGCAGGTCTGCCCAAACAATGCGGCCTGCTGATCCCCTGCCACTGCGCCGATCGCAATCGGCTCACCGAATAAGGAAGGATCGCTGTATCCATAAACAGCAGAAGTATCGCAGATCTTCGGCAGCATCGCCCGAGGGATCTGCCAAAGTTCTAATAGTTCATCATCATAATCCAGTGTTTCCAAATTCATAAGCATCGTGCGCGACGCATTTGATACATCGCTGATATGGCACTTCCCGCCGGTTAATTTCCACACCAGAAAAGAATCGACCGTACCAAATAAGATCTTTCCTTCTTCCGCTTCCTTTTGCAAATGATGTTTATCCAATAGAAAGCGAATCTTGCTTGCGGAAAAGTAAGGGTCAAGACGCAGACCGCTTTTTTTCTGGATCCATCCCTCCAGCCCCTGCTCTTTCAGCTTTTGAACGTAATGATCGCTTTGTTTAGACTGCCAAACGATCGCATGATCGATCGGCAATCCACTTTGCTTTTCCCAAAGGATCGTCGTTTCCCGCTGATTGGTAATACCGATTGCCGCAATATTGCCGGCTTTCAGATTCGCCTTGGCCAGCACCTCCGAAATCACACTGACCACGCTTGCCCACAGCTCATTGGCACTTTGCTCCACCCAGCCGGGATGAGGATAAAGCATCGTCAGTTCTTTCTGTGCAATGGCGATCAAATTGCTTTCCTGATCGAAGATGATCGCTCTGGTGCTGGTCGTTCCCTGATCGATTGCCAAAATGTATTTGTCCATAAACGTCTCCTTTACTCTTCCCGAATCACACCGTAATACAAAACAGCGCTGATATTCTCTTCGTTTTTAGAATAAGTCGTAACCGGCTCACATGCAAATGTGATCGTTTCCTTAACCGCACCATAGCTTAATTCCAATGAGATCTCATTCATCGCTTCTTCCCATTGTGCCTGCTGCATTTCTAAAAAACCATGACTGCCGAGCCGATACATAAATTCAATACAGTCATACTGATCCGCTGTTTTCTTGATCGGATAGTGCATCGTCTGAAACATGCGCTGGCTTTGATCGGCACTGTAATAACGTTCCTGCGCTTCATTTGGTTTTAACTGCACCTGTAAGTCTTTGCCGTTCATCTCCATTAACGGCTTGATCAAGATCCGGCATTCATAATATAATTCATTGTTTTCATTGACATAGCGATCAAACAAGACCAGCTTCGCTTCAAAGTTTTCTCCTTCATAAAGCGTCAAGGAGGCGCTTTCCTCATAACGTGCCAACGTTACCTCATCATACTGCTCGCTAGTTAGATGATCCCCTGCCATGCTGCACCCGCAAAGAAGCACCAGAATCATGATTCCTATCACTTTTTTCATGCGCCACCTCCGATTCTGTTTTTCTTTATTATACCAAACTTTCAAGCAGAACACACGCATAATTGTAAGCGCATACGCATCGCTTCATCCTATGGCATCACAAATGCCTCTCATTGAGAACATCCAGGAAGCAAAACCTTACTATCTTTTTTTACACGAAAAAAGACGATCACTCGTCCTTTAACAGTCGATACAATGTCGGGGACAGATGAAAACATTTCATCAGTGCTTCTGCCTCCTGCATCACTTTATCTCGATGTGCTTTGCTTAGATTGCTTTTTACCGCACGGATCAGTAAGTTTTTCGGCGTATGCGTCAGATCCACAAACTCCAATACCTGCGTCTTATAGCCGCATGCCTGAAGCAGATTCGCTCTGATCATATCTGTCATCAAGGCTGCGCTGCGCTCTTGGATAATGCCATAGCGCTGAAAGATCGCTAACTGCTCACTTTGCAACTGCGCGTTTAATTCATGCTGACAGCACGGTACAGAAAGGATTGCTTTGGCGTTCCAACAGATCGCATGATAAAGGGCATGATCGGTTGCCGTATCACACGCGTGTAAAGAAATGACCAGATCGATCGTGCCTTTGCGCTGATATTTGGCAATATCTCCCACCTCAAAATGCAGATGATCATAGCCATAGCGTTTGGCGCTCTCATTGCACTTCTCAATGACATCCGCTTTCAGATCTAAACCGACCATCTCCACCTTGCACTTTTTGACTTCAACCAGATAATAGTAAACCAAAAACGTCAGATAGGACTTTCCACAGCCAAAATCAATGATCTGATAGCTTGGCTGATCCAACTTGCGGATCACATCATCAATGATCTCGATGAATTTATTGATCTGACGAAATTTGTCATACATCGCATGGATCACTTTCCCCTCTGCACTAAAGATCCCCATATCGACTAGCGCCGGCACGATGGTGCCTTCTTCGATCAAATAATGCTTTTTACGGTTGTTTTTCGCAATAAGCGGCAACGGCTTATCAAGATGGGCTTTCTTACGATAAAACACCTGCTTCTTTTTGCTGATCTTTAGCGCATGTTCACTGTTTGACGAAAATCCGTTCACCTGCCGAAACACCATGTCCAGATAAGTCATGCAGACAGAAAGCAGATCCTTGACGGCGATCGTTTCATGAAACGCCTGCTTCTGCGTCAGTTTTTCCGCCTGATAAGCGTTTTGATCCTGTGTGATGGTAATGCGGCGAAATCGTGTATCCGCATTCCCGTTTGAAAAAACGATCTTTTGACATTGATCTAGGATCATGCTGTGCAAAGCTTCTTTTGCTTCCATTCTATCACCTGCTTTTATCGTCATTTTAGCGTAAATGTGTAAAAAAGAAAATACTTATGTGAAAAATGATCGCTGTTTCCTATAACGGCACATCTCTCATCAAGTCTGTATTCGCCTGTTTTTTCTTCTTGCCTGTCGTAAAATAAAATACCCGCTTCTATCAAACGGGTAAAGAATAAGCAAACAGCCTATCGCTCGATCCAGCTTTCATCGTGCGGATCGCGTTTCCATGCCTTCAGTTTTTCCAGATCGCTGTCCTTGATGTAATGGTGTTCCAAAGCGGCTTCCACCAGTACATCATAGTTGGAAAGGGTACGACATTCACAGTGAATGCTTGAAAACAATTCCTCTGCCGCCGGCAACAGATAAGTAAAGATCGCCACGACACCCAGCACTTCCACACCGGCATCCCGCAAGGCTTCCACAACGCCTTTGACGCTGCCGCCGGTTGAAATCAGATCTTCGATCACGACGACCTTCATTCCCTCATGCACCTGTCCTTCGATCTTATTGCCTTTGCCATGATCTTTGTTGCTGGCACGTACATACCCCATCGGTTTGTTCATGGCGGATGCTACCAGCGCTGCCCATGGAATGCCCGCTGTCGCCGTTCCCATGATGCTTTCTGCCTGCGGATAGGCTTTTTCGATCAATGCCTTGAAGCCCGCTACCACGACATCGCGTTTCTGCGGGAAAGACAATACGAAACGATTATCACAATAAATCGGGCTCTTGATGCCGCTTGCCCATACATATGGTTCATTGGGGCGCAGGGATACTGCTTTGATCTCCAATAAATTCTCTGCTATTACTTTTTCAAAATCCATCTTATTTACCCTCCATCGTATTCTCGATCTCATGATAAGTCGCAAGCGGATCGCTGCTCTTGGTAATCGAACGTCCGACCACGATATAATCACAGCCCTGCTCCTTCGCATAAGCCGGAGTCGCCACACGCTTTTGATCATCTACCGAATCACTGGCCATACGAATACCCGGCGTAACGGTCAGAAAGTCAGAGCCGCAGGCTTCATGGATCGCTTTTGCCTCATGCACGGAACAAACGACCCCGTCTAATCCGCTCTCTTTTACCAGCTTTGCATAGTCGATCACGACATCCTGTACTTCTCCGGGAATCTTCAACTCATTGTTCATCGCCTCTTTGCTGGTAGAGGTCAACTGGGTAACGGCGATACAAAGAGGACGTTTGCCGTTGTTTTCCTTAGCGCCCTCATTTAAGCCTTCCACCGCCGCTTTCATCATCGCACTGCCGCCGGCCGCATGCACATTGACAATATCGACATCCAGCTTTGCCAGATTCTTCATCGCCTGTTTGACCGTATTGGGAATATCATGCAGCTTCAGATCAAGGAAAATATGATGCCCCATCGCTTTCACTTCCCGCACGATCTCAAATCCAAACGAGTAAGTCAGCTCCATACCGATCTTGCAGTAGATCGGCTCATGAAACTTTAATAAAAATTCATATACTTCTTTACGCGTAGAAAAGTCTAATGCCACAATTGTTTTCTTATCCATTTCGATGACTCCTTCCGGTTGCCTGCGCAACGCTTTCCAATCCATATTTTGCTAATACTTTCGGCAGTTCCTCTATGATCTTTGGACAGATATAAGGATCCACAAAATTCATCATGCCGATTTCCACCGCACTGGCGCCCGCATATAAAAACTCCAGCACATCCTCCGCACAGCTGATGCCGCCAACCCCGATGATCGGGATCTTCACCGCCTGCGCCACTTGATACACCATGCGAATGGCAACCGGCTTGATCGCCGGTCCGCTTAATCCGCCGGTCTTATTAGCCAGGATCGGTTTGCCGCTATGTAAATCTAAACGCATGCCCAGCAGCGTATTGATCAGCACCAAGCCGTCGGCCCCCGCCTGCTCCACCGCCTTGGCTATTTCCACGATATCCGTAACATTCGGCGATAGCTTCACATAAACCGGTTTTTTCGCAACGGCCTTTACCATTGCCGTTACCTTTGCCGCCAGCTCCGCTCTTGTTCCCAGTCCGATACCGCCATGCTTGACATTGGGACAGCTGATATTTAATTCAAACGCTTTGACCGTTGGATGATCGTTTAATTTCTTTACGACTTCCACATAGTCTTCCTCACATGCGCCGGCAATATTCGCCATGATCTCAACATCAAATTGCGCCAGCCACGGCAGTTCTTTTTCAATGATGACGTCCACCCCGGGATTTTGTAAACCGATCGCATTTAACATGCCCATCGGCGTTTCCGCTACCCGCGGCAGTTCATTCCCAAAGCGCTGATCCGGCGTTGCGCTTTTGATCGCGATCCCGCCTAATAAACTCAAATCATACAACTGCGCAAATTCACGGCCGAAGCCAAAACAGCCGCTTGCCGGAATGATCGGGTTCTTCAAATGCAGCCCCGGCAAATTCACTGACAGATCGATCATGCAAATCCCACCTTTCCGATCGCAAATACCGGACCTTCCTTACAGATGCGATGATACAGCTTGCCATCTTCACGATCCTTGCATACACATGCCATACAGGCGCCGATCCCGCATGCCATGCGTGCTTCAAAAGAGGTATAACCTTTCTGATAACGTGCCTCTATGGCTTTTAACATCGCCATCGGACCGCAGCTGTAAACAAAATCCACATCGATCTTTGCTTTCTCGACCGCATCCAGCACCGTTCCTTTCGTACCATAACTGCCATCCATCGTCGCAACGACAACCTGACAGCCGAGTTTCCTAAATTCCCGTTCAAAGAAAACACTGCCTTTGCGATCAAAGCCCAAAGCGACATAGACCGTCTTGCCCAATGCTCGATAACGCTTCGCAACCTCATATAAAGGCGGCACGCCAATGCCCCCTCCTAGTAGCAGCACATCCTTTTGTTCTTCATGAATCGGATAACCGTTCCCCAGCGGGCCAAACAGATCGATCATTTCTCCTTTTTTCATTTCGCTTAATATTCTCGTACCATCGCCTACTATGCGATATACGATCACAAAAGCGTCTTCCTCAATCGATGCGATGCTGATCGGTCTTCTCAACAGATGTTCTTTTACCTTAATGTTCACAAACTGTCCGGGCGTCATCGCCTCGGTGATCGATGCCTTGATCTCCATGCGGTAGGTCGCATCGGCAATCTGCTCATTGCTTATGATCAATCCCATCGTTTCCTGCATGATATGCCTCCTTCCTCATAGAAAAAAAGGCCTTCTAAGCGGGCCTTTTGTCTAATCAGGTCAAAATATCCAAGCCTTCTTGATCTCTCTGGATCACGTTAAAGGTCCTCTTTTTCCACTGCCTATTGTATCACAATTCCTAAATATTACAACCTCTTTTTCAATTTCCGCTGCCGATCTCATTTACTAACCCAAAGCGATAGCCTTCCTCCTGCATTGCCTCGATAAAATCCGCGATTGCCAGATAATTGCCTTTATTAGAAGGATGCAGCAGATAGATCGCTCCATTATGATAGTGCTCCATCATCGAAGTCAGGGCTTCCTGCTTGCTGATCGTCGGTCCATAATCATAAAATGCATGGCTCCAGAAATAAGTGCGATAGCCAAGTGCCTGCATGATCTTCAAGGAACGCTCGCTCATCGCTCCTTTTGGGAAACGAAAGATCTTTTCCGCCTTTTTACCGGTTACCTGCATATAGGTCTTTTCAAATTCCGTGATCTCGCTTACAAAGCGATCGATCGTTTCTTCCTGTGCCAGCAGCGGCATATCATAGTGATGATACGTGTGATTGGCGATCAGATGTCCCTCATTCAGCAATTCCCTCATGAAGTCCGGATGATCGCGGACATAGTTCAGCGTGAAAAAGAAGGTTGCCTGCACATCATGGGCATTTAAGACATCCACGATCTCTTTGATATATGTTTCATTGTTTCCGCCTTCATCAAACGTCAGATAAATCACTTTCTCATCTTCACCGATGTAGTAAGCGTCATATTGGGCCAAAAAGTCGCGGTCTTTTGCGGCAGTATTGCGTTTATGATCCTCGCTTTTATGGATCCACCACTCTTCCATCGTATTATCATATTCATCGAACTGATAGTGCAGCTTCATACGGGTCGGATCTTCGCACACTTCCACATAACGCATCGCACTGGCTTTGTTGCCGCTTTGATCTTCCACCACATAAGACAGCTTATAAGTACCGATCTTATCAGTATCGACCTCACCTTTGACCTTGACCTGATCGCTGATGTCTTTGTCATGATCATCCACGGCAAGATAGCCCGGCTCCTGCCACGTTTCATTTTCAAATATGCGGATCTCACTGTCCCCTTCTAAGGTGATGAACGGTGCTTTTTCATCGACAACTTCTACTGTACGCACTTTACAGTGCTTGCCTTCATAGCAATAGCGAATCTCATAAGTGCCGAAGCGATCGACATTGAGCGTCGTGCTGACATCAACTGCTTCGGGATGATCTTGGAAGCGAAACTGCGCTTCATAGCCGGGTTCTTTCCAAGCTTCATGGATCTGCCATTTCATCGTTTCATCGCCTTTTAAGGAAATCATCGGCCAAAAGATGCCGCTGAAAAAGATCAGTTTGACAAGGCCGAGCACGATCAGCGCAATGATCGAAGCGGCAATGCTGTAAACGATGATCTTGCATTTTTTGCTCATGCTTTCACACTCCGCTATACTATATGACGATCGCTTCTTCGTTATGTCAGTTAAAATAACGTGTTAAGAAAAAAGCATTACTGATCTTCCTTTTCTATTTTTTTACAGTACCAGCAGACATGCGCAAGCATGCACAGCACGGATATGCCGACGACGATTTCCAATGCTTCGGTATCAAGTGCCTCCAAACCAAACAAAACTGCGTTTAAGAGCAGGATTACGGCGATCATCGACAATAATATTCTTTTCTCTTTCTTTTCGTATTTTCCTCTTTTCTCTTTTCAGATCGTTCCTGAAGCGGCGCGAATGTTTCAATGATCTTCTGTGCACAGCGAACTCCGTCGATCGCACTGGATATGATCCCGCCCGCATAGCCTGCGCCTTCCCCACATGGGTATAAATTCGGATAAGAAAGGCTTCGATGATTTTGATCGCGTAAGATGCGTATCGGAGAACTGCTGCGGCTTTCCACCGCGCATAGCAATGCGTCTTCTGATACGAAACCGGGAATTTTCCGTTCAAATGCCAGCAGTCCCTCTTTTAACGATTGATTGATGACATCGGAAAACAGCTCTTTTAACGGCGCAAAACAAGTGCCGCGGGCATAGGTCGGCCTTACTTTGCCAAAAGCGGTCGAAGGACGATCTGCCAAATAATCTTTTGCCAGCTGCACCGGCGCATGAAAATGACCGCCGCCTAACTGATAGGCTTTCTTTTCCAATTCTTCCTGATAATGCATGCCGGCAAATACACCGCTGCCATAATCGCTCTCATTCACCTGCACCAGCACTGCACTGTTGGCATTGGCGCCATCTCGCGCATATTCACTCATGCCATTGACTACCACTTGTTTTTCATTTGAGGCAGCCGGTACGACATAACCGCCCGGACACATACAAAAGGTATAGACGCCCTTTCCGGTAGACGCCTGATGGGTCAGGCGATAACTCGCCCGGCCCAGCGCCGGATCATGTGCAAATTCATGATACTGGCTTTCATCGATCAGCGACTGGGGATGTTCAATGCGCATGCCGACTGCGAACGGCTTGGCTTCTAATGCCACATCTCGCTCCTTTAACATTTGAAAAGTATCGCGCGCACTATGACCGATCGCCATGATGACTTGATCACAGCGGATCCACTCCTCATTCACACAAAGCGCCGACACACGACCATTCTGTGTTCTCATATCGCTTACTTTCGCCCCAAAGCGCACTTCACCGCCATGTGCGATGATATCCTCGCGGATGGCCTTTACGATTCCCTTTAACCGGTCTGTACCGATGTGGGGATGCGCGTCACACAGGATCGACTGCGGCGCGCCGTGTGCGATCAGTTCCAACAATACATGTGCCATGCGTGCATCTTTGCTGCGGGCAGTCAATTTCCCATCGGAAAACGTACCGGCACCGCCTTCCCCAAACTGCACATTGCTGTTTTCATCTAGTTCCCCGCTCTCCCAAAAACGCTTGACCTGTTCACTTCTTGTATCTACGTCCATTCCTCGTTCCAAGATCAAAGGACAATAGCCATGCTTTGCCAAAAGCAGGCCCGCAAACATTCCCGCCGGACCAAAGCCGATGATGATCGGTCTGTTTCGCAAGTTCGCATCACCGCTTGTCATGGAGAGCAGCTGCGGCGCTTCTTCAAAAGAAACACCCTTGCGATTTTTTCTCAATGCTTTGGCATCCTCACAGGTAACCAAAATCTGATAGTGAAACCAAATTTCATGTCTGCGCCGTGCATCAATGCTTTTTTTAGTAATGATCAAATCATTAAGCGCTGTACGTTTTACGCCCAATCGCTTCGCAGCCGCTTGATACAGCGCCTCCTGCTCGTTTGACATTTCCTCTAAACGCAGTTTTAATTCACTTATTTTTACCATCGTATCACCGCCTTTGTTTGATGAGATCCTTTCAGTGTTGTTTTGATCGAATAGGATCGATATTTTTTAATTTCCGCTATGTGCAAATGAAATCTGATCACTGTTCATTTCCTCTTTATCTGCGCAGTCATTACGTTTTTATATTCAGCTCTTTCATAATGTCATGATCATAACCCAATTCTCATACATCGCCCACTTATTTTAACATACTCTATCTTCGATTGACCAAAATTTTTTAATTTCATTAGCAGAAGTCCTGCGTATGCGATTTCCCTTCTAAATGAAAAAGAGCGGCGAAGTATTTGCCGGCTCCTATTCTTCATAAAACACTTGCTTCCCATTTATTAAGATCTTTTGTCATTTCTAGTAGTTCTGATTGTAGATCGGCTTTACCAGCTCTTGATTGCGGTATATGATCCAAGTACAGGAAAAAATTTCGATCGCCGCAAACAGCATTAAACAAAAACGATAATCCAGTATTTCCCCGAGCGCGCCGGCAGTAAAGCGACAAAACATGGATACCAGTGAATAAGCGACATGAAAGAATGCATTGAGTTTTGCTCGGTTTTCATCCGGCATATAGTTTTGTACGCTGCTTTCTCGTAAGGTGGCGGAATTGATGCCCAAAAAGCCACAGATACTGCGATTGAGCAACATCGGCGGATAAGCAAGCCACAATAGCAGCGCGTCCATCAGCGGATAAATGTAGTAAACGATACAGGCAAAGCGGAACCGTTTTTTTGCGGGAATTTCATAGCGGTAATGCACGATTCCGCCGATCGATCTCCCTAAAAATTCCGCTATGGTAAACAGTGAATACAGCGTAATGCCAAGTCCCGGTGTCGTTTGAAAATAGGCGATGATCAAACTGCTGCTGCCTTCGCTCAGCCCCTGCATGATCGGCATATACGCATAAATTTTCTGCAAGCCCTTTTCTTTTTTCAAAAACTGCCAGCCTGCGCGAAACTGCTCCCGGTACGCCTGTAAATCAAATCGGCCGCTGCCATGCTGCGTTTCCCGATAGTCGATCATCGCTTCAAACAACGATGCCACTAACAGCATGATCCCTTCAAACACCATGATAAATTCAATCCCCATCTGGGTATAAAGATAACTGGCAAGCGGTGTGATCACGACATTGACAGTCGGATAGATCATGGAAGACACCGTATAGCCTTTCTGCGCAAACCCTTTCGGAATCAGATTCGGATAATAGCTCGTATATGCCTGCTGATAAATAGTACCGATCGTCGCCGTTGTCAAAGAAAAAGCCAGATATACGCCAAACACAAAACCGATCTTGGAAATGAGGAAAGCAAAACCTAAATAAAGCAGACCGTTCAAAAAATCCAGTCCGACGATAAACGGCTTGCGCTTATAGCGATCCAAATACGGAGCGATAACGATCGGCAGCACGACTGTTGGAATCAGCGAGAGCGCTGAGTAGATCCCCATCAGCAAAGTAGAGCCGCTGTTGTCAAACACGACAAAGGACAAAGCAAAATTCATCGCAACCCCGCCGATCGAAGAAATGATCGTACCGATGGTAATGATCGTAAAGTTTTTTGTCCATAACCCTTTTTTCATGTGCACACCTCCCGCTTTCAGTATAGCACAGTGAATAAAGCGAAAAAAAGATACTGTTTTAGAGATAATTATTACTCAAAACAGTATCTTAGCCCTAATTTTCTAAGAAATATAGGAAAATTTCTTCAACAGCGAATAAGCTTCCTTGTATTTGCGCTGGGCCTCCAGCACCTCTAACACATATTGCAGATGAAAGATGACATAGCCTTTTGGACGCTGCTTTTGCAGCTGTGCGAACAGCTCCAGTAACTGCTCGATATAAAGCGGATCGCTTTTATAGTCGGGATGTGTCAAACGATAGTGTACCACTTCCAGCATCTGCCGATCGATCCAGATATCGCCGATCGATTCCAGTCCTTGTTCGACTGCACCCTTGGCTTCTTCCAAGCGCCCCAGCTTTTCCATAATACAGGCATATTTATGGTAATAAAAGCCATCGCGATGCCCGCACTTTTCCAAATGGCGCAGCGCTTCCTCAGCCTGCCCCTGTTCCAGATAATAAGCGGCGATATTATAGTATGCCATATCGACATAGTGCGCCATTGACAGCTGATTCGCCAAAGCGATGCATTGACGAAAGCTTTCCAGCATCATGCTTTCCTCTAAGTTGGTATAAGCCATTGCCAGATGATACTTTGCTTTCAAAGCCAAATGCAGTTTACATTCCTGTAATGCCAGCGCATAAGCATGATCCAGCTGTGCCAAGCTTTTGACATAATAGCCTTTTTCAGCCAGCCATGCGCCATAGAAGAAAAAAAGCAGGGCATTCGGATACAGTTTCATCGCTTTGCGAAAACAGGACTCCTCCTGCTTCTGCCAACCGCTTAAGCAAAGATAAAGCGCATACTGTTCCACTTCCATATCATTGCAAAAATCTTTTAATTCCTCTAAACCCGCTTCATCCAGTTTATCATGATCAAGAACGACCACATTTTCATATAACAAAAACAACCGATAGTCAATCGCATAACAAGATGCAAGCAAACGCTTTTCAGCCTGCTTCATCCATTCCAGTTCTTTTACAAACAGATCTTCATTCAGATCATATAAGGCTTCATAAAGCAAGTCCTTTTTTGCTTTTGCCTGTTTGAGAAACACCTCATCTGTTTCATAGGACAATCCCAGCCGTTCAAACAGCAGCTTGATGATTTCCTTTGATGCTTCTGTCTGTCCTAATTCGATCTTCGATAAATATGATACCGCACAGATTCCCCGGCATAACCCGCTTTGTGAATAATGACGGCGGATCCGTTCACGGCGGATGAGTGCACCGATCAATTCTTTCATTGCCAGTCCTCTACTTTACATAGATCCGCGGCAATCTGGCGGAAAACAGACAAAGCGTTGCATTGTTGATCGTTTTCAGATGATGGCTCATCTCATCTAAGGAAAGTGCGCGATCACCGTCTTTTCCTACCAAAGTGACCACATCGCCTTCTTTTACATCAGGAATGTGCGTCACATCGATCATACACTGATCCATGCAGATATTGCCGACCACCGGGGCATATTCGCCATGAATCAGCACCCGGGCAAGTCCATTGAGATTGCGGGAATAGCCGTCCGCATAGCCGATGGACACCGTTGCGATCCTGCTTGGCTTATCCGTTTCAAAATTACGTCCATAGCTGATGCTGGCATGTGCCGGCACCTCTTTGACCCGGCTCACATTGGCCTTTAGCTCCAATACCGGCCATAAGTCGATCTGTTGGCGCATCGGCATATTTTCATCGCTGCTCACACCACATAAAATAATGCCCGGTCTGGCAAAATCATAGCATAGCTGCGGATAATTGATGATGCCTAAGCTGTTTTGCAGATGCAGATAGCCGGGATCGATCCCTGCATTGCGCAAGTCCTGCTCCACCTGTTCAAACTGTTTGATCTGCTGATTCGTATAAAGGATCTGTTTTTCATCTTCCACCTCATCCGATACCGAAAAATGTGAAAACATCCCTTCCACCTTCAAATTGGCCAACTGATACATCTTGATCAGTTCTTCAATGTGATAGTCATTTTCCACACAGCGCACACCGACTCTGCCCATGCCTGTATCCGCTTTGGCATTGCATCGTACATACGCATTTTGGGTTTTTGCATAAGCGTCTAATTCCACTGCATATTCATAAGAAAGCAGTGTTTGGATCAGATCATATTCGATCAGATAATGAAAATGCACCGGCGGGGTATAGCCTAAGATCAAGATATCGTCATAAATACCGTTTTCCCTCAACTGTAATGCTTCATCTATGCTGGAAACCGCAAAAAAATCAATTCCCATCTTCTGAAACTCTTTTACACAGCGCACTGCTCCCAAGCCATACATATTCGCTTTTACGACCACGATCAGATTGGTCTTTTCCGGCAACAATCGCCGTACCTCTTCCACATTGTGGCGAAGTGCGTCCAAGTGAACGAGCACCCATGCCCGAGAAGTATCTTCCAGCATCTTCATCACGATCCTTTCCACTCTTATTTTTCCATTGCGTAAGCAATCAGACGATTTAATAAATCCGTAAAACTGATACCGATGTCCTTCATCATCGACGGATAGCGGCTGGTAGCCGTAAATCCGGGTATCGTATTCGCTTCATTCAAAATGATCTGCTCATCCTTTGTTACAAACAGATCGATACGGGTAAGACCGCGGCAGTTTAATGCCCGATATGTCGCCAAAGCCAACTGTTTTGCCTGTTCGCTTAGCTCTTTGCTGATGCGGGCCGGACAATAAATTGCCGAATCCACCATATTGTATTTGCCTTCGTAGTCGAAAAAAGGCGCGCTTGTTTCAATTTCATCGACGCTTCCGATGATCAAGTCGTCCGGATCATTGCCCATGACCGCCGTACCGATCTCAAAACCTTCAATGGTCTTTTCCAAAATGACTTTCCCGCGTCCATCATGCTTCATCGCATCTTCCATGCCGCTCACAAATTCCGCAAATGTGCTCGCCTTATGAATACCGAAGCTGCTGCCGGCATTGGCCGGCTTCATAAAGATCGGCAGTCCCAGCTTTTCTTTTGCTTCTTCATATACCTTTTTTAGATCGAGGCCGCTGCTTTTTCGCACGCACAGATAAGGAGCGCAGGGAATCCCGTTCGCTTCCGCAATGATGTGCGTCATCTCTTTATCCATGATCAGAGCGCTTGCCATATGGCCGCATCCCACGTAAGGGATCCCGCTTAATTCAAACAGTCCCTGGATCGTGCCGTCCTCTCCGTTTTTGCCATGAAGCACTGGGAAAATACAGTCTACCTGTACCCGCTCGAGCGTGCCGTCCGCTAACACTTTCAAAAAGCCATCGCCCGCAGAAGGCGACAAGATCATCGCACATACACTTTCATGCTCCTGCCAGTGATCATGCTCGATCGCTTCGACATCACCGCCGTAATAGTACCATTTCCCGGTTTGGGTAATACCGACATAAAGCGGTTCATAGCGCTCCATATCCAGATTATGGATCAATGAACCGACCGAGTGCAGCGAAACCGGATATTCGCTGGACTGCCCGCCGAAAATAATTGCCAATTTTAATTTTTTCACACTACTTACTTCCTTTCAATGCTTCTACCACTTCATCTAAATGCATGCCTCTTGACCCTTTGATCAGCATCGCACACGTTTTTTTCAAATAAGGCTTCAAATATTCGATCAGTTCCGCATGCGTCGTAAAATGAAAGCATGGGCAGGACAAGACATTGCTTGCCCCCTGACAAAGAAATGCGCTTAATTCGCCATATGTCAGCACCTCATCGACCGCATGCTTTGCCAGTTCTTTGCCACAGTGATAATGGATCATGATCTCCTCTTCGCCAAGATCTAACATATCGCCTAACACGACGATCTTATAAGGCGCCTGTATCGTATCAAAAGTATCCAGCGCCGCTTCCACGCTTTGCGGATTGGATTTATAAGAATCATTCAATACGAGCATTTCCCCGATCTGCATCACCTCATTGCGCAGACCGGTTTTTTCTACGTGGTTTAATCCACGCTGGATTGCTTCATCACACATGCCCAAAGCAAATCCCGCTAACATCGCCGCCGCCGCATTGCAGGCATTGTGTGCACCGATCATATCCAGTTCATAGCGCTGTGCTTCCTGATTGATGCTGAAGGAAATATGATCCATAGATGTCGCCAATGCCGTGATCTGTAAATCATTTCCCGGTTGGATCCCAAAGGTTGCCAGCTCGATGTCATCCCGTTCCAGCCTTGCCACCGCATCCCGCAGCACCTTTTGATCGCCGTTATAGATCAACAGCCCTTTTGGCTTCATCGCCTTTACGATCTTGCACTTGGCAATGGCGATATTTTCCTTTGATCCCATATTGACCAAATGCGCTTCACCGATATTGGTGATGATCGCAATATCCGGCTGTACCATTTCACTCAGCAGATCCATTTCATCCATCGTTTCGATGCCCATCTCCACGACGGCTGCCTGCGCATCGTCCGCTAAGGCAAGCAAAGTGAGCGGTACGCCGATCTCATTATTTTGATTGCCCAGCGTTTTATAGGTGCGATAGGTTTGTGAAAGGATCGATGCCGCAATATCCTTCGTGCTCGTTTTCCCATTGCTGCCGGTAATACCGATGATGCGGCATGACAGCTGCTCGCGATACGCCTTTGCCAAACGCTGCAATGCGTCTAACGTATCATCGACGATGAGTACCGGAATATCAGCGGGCGGATTGGGTACATCTCGTTTCCAAAGCGTTGCTGCCACGCCCCCTTGAATCGCCTCTTTGACAAACGCATGACCATCTGCCCTGGCCCCGATGAGCGGCACATACAGATTTCCCGCAACTGCTTTACGGCTGTCGATGCAGACCCCCTTGATCTGTACATTCATATTCCCCTGTTCTATATAATCCGCATCCAACATGCGAATGATCGCTTCTAAGCTTCTTGTAATCATTGTTTCATCCTTTCCGATATTTCGGGCATCAGAAAACCCAACTGTCTGCTTTATTATAGCATATTTTCTCCGCATACAAATCAAGAATCGAAAGAACCGTATGATTTTATATGATCACCGCAAAAAAGCATTGCCTTTTTTCCTTTGCTTTGCTATGGTATTGTCATGAAAAACAAATACTATTACCCGAGCGAAGAACTGCTTGCTGCTTTTTCGACGATACAGGATTTCTTCGACGCTTACATCCCATCCAAAAAATACCAGCATCTTTTGATCCAAAATAAATGGATCTTATTAGATGGAAAACCGGTGAATCGAAGAACGCCGTTAAAAGGCAGGCTTTCCTTGCGCTTATATGCAGACAGCGCGGTGATCAAGCCGCTTTCGCATACAGAACCTTTGATCCAAGATGATTTTGTTCTTTATGAGGACGCCTTTTTATTAGCTGTTTATAAACAAAGCGAGCTGTTGGTGCATGATGACGGGAACGCCGCGATCACTTTATGTGATCTGGTCGCGCGCTATTTTTACGACACTGGCCAGGCATGCGCCATTCATCCACTGCATCGCTTGGATTATGATACCAGCGGCATCGTTTTATTTTGTAAAAGTGAAATCTTGCAGCCGCTTTTTGATCAGATGATGACTGCTAAAGCAATCAAGCGGGAGTATCTGGCAGTCGTGGAAGGATATTGGAAATGCCGATCATTTATCGTGGAGAAAGCAATCGCAAAAGATCGCCACAGCAAGAAAAGACGTGTTTCCAAACAGGGGCAATATGCCAAAACGACCTTTACCACGCTTTACTGCGATCCTAATAAACAATACAGCGTCATGCGCTGTCAATTAGCGAGTGGCAGAACACATCAGATCAGAGTGCACTGTGCCGATCAAAGACATGCGCTGTTAGGTGATCCGCTTTATGGAAAAGCGTCCAAGCGTATTGCCAGGACCGCTCTGCATGCGGATCGCTTATCCTTTTATCACCCTTTTTTACAAAAGCAGATCGTCATTCATGCGGCGCTTCCCGATGATCTTGCACAATTTCTGCCAAAAGAAATGCGGAGACCACGCTGACCGTGATCACCCGCATTTTATTTTTTCCCTTTTTTCACGTAATAGACAAAACCGCCCAGCGCAAGCAAGAGCACGCCCGCAACACCCGCAGTGCCATAGCACCAAAGCATCGCCTGATCACCGCGCGCCTGTTCTTCGCTTAACTGCTCCTGCGTCGCCACATTGCCATTATATAACTGCAATGTCTGCTCGCTTGCTTCATACTGATAGAAAGCGGTATTGCCTTTGCCATCCATCAAATAGAGCACATAATAGTTTTCTAAAGCCTGGTTTTCGTATTTCCATCCATAGAAAGACATTTCTTCAAGCGTGAAACGCTGATAAGTCAAGCCGCTTTGCTTTTGCAGCTTCTTCGGAACATCGATCATGACGAAATTTCTTCCGCCCAACTGAATCGGACGATAGAGGGAAGTAACGCCTTCCTTTTCATCATATAAATAGAAATCCTTATGATTATCGTCATCCACTAAATATACCAATGTCTGCTTCGGTTCTTCACGTTCCCATGCCGATACGCTTTCCCCATTCACGCTGATGGTCTTGGCCGTAAAACCGGAAGGAATGCTCACATCGTCCACATTGCGTACAAAGCCCAGCTTCTTTCCTTGGTATTTGACAAAGACCAGCGGCTTTTCATCTACATGCACAATGATGCGATACGTTTTTGTCGTCTGATTTTCCGCGGTACAGATGATTTCCAATACATTGTCGCCTGCTTTTAGTGCCTTTTTGCCAATCCCACTGACGCTCGCTTTGGCATCGGCAGCCTGTGCATCCACTTCGATTTCGGTCGCATCGCTTGGCAGCGATATTTTATATTCCGTTACCTCCGGGGAGAATGCCGGCTGCAGCGTACCTTTGGAAACGCCCAAAGAAGCCAGAGCGTTATTGGTGCTGCGATGATCCGTTTCTGCCGGCTTCTGCGTATTACCGGAAGGCCTGCTTCCTGTGGTATTGTTATTTGGCGAAGTGATCGCAACACTGACAGAACGGCTTTCATTGACTTCCTCCGGGGTTGTCGATGAAGTAGCCGCATCGATCGGACTGACCGTTACCCTCGTCGTTCCCGCACTGCCGGCAGTTACCTGAAACGAACAGCCCCCGCTCATGCCGCACATCGTCGAAGCAGGAGCACTGCCATTCTCCGTAGTGATCTGAAATAAACCTCTGGCGCCGCTGATCGTTACCGTAAATGTCCCATTAGGCGCGACACTGCCGCTGCTGGCAGACAAGCCAAAACCGACTGCCCATGCCGATACACGCATCAAAAGACCAAATATTGCCGTGACCGCAATCACTGCTACTCTTTTTCTGTTTTTCATCATTCTGCTCCTTATTTCTGATCGATCAGGGCGATCTTCATGATATGATTTTCCATCATCACATAGTCGATCGCCGATACTTTTTGATCCTGGTTAACATCTCCCGCAAAAAAGTAAGCTTCCCGCAGCGGCTGGGTCTTGACGATATGATTTTCCAACAAGACATAATCTACCGCATTGATCTTGCCATCCCCATTCAAATCCCCTTTGATCACACATGTGAAAGCAAAGCTTTGATCCGCTTCCTCAATCTTCAATACATCGCTGGTTACCACGATTCCATCTGTTTTTACATTTCCCGCTTTATCATACAGAGCTACGCTCCCTTCACCGCCCTGCTTTACTTTTTCCACCAGTGCAAGCGGTGCGGTATTCAAGGCGATACCGGAAACCGTTTCGCTCATATAGTGCAATCCCGCGGCATTCAGATACGCTTCACTGCCGGCCGGCGCATTTGGATCGAACTTGATTGTTTCTGCTTCTATTTTCGCATATTCCTGCGCAACGGCGCGCTTGAAGCCATCCCAGCCCATCGAATGATCGCTCATTTCGATAATATTCTGCGGACAGTTTTTCCCGGACCAGTCATGATGCTGCTTCACCGCATCCGCAGGCAAGCCCAGCTCAAATAAGATCCGTGCCGTCAATAGGGCGGCGTTCTGCTCCGCCTTTGCATAATTGCCGTCCGCATTTTCACAGATTTCGATCGCAACCGTTCTGCCATTCCCCATTCCCATGCCATCGCCGGCATGATAAGCGATCTCGCTCATCGGCAGGCTTTGAAAGATCGAATGATCGTCTACGGTAAAATGCCATGACGTATAAGAACCGCCGTTTCCATTAGACTGTAAATTCGCATGCGCCTGTGCGTTTGCCCCGGCACTGTAATTCGCCGTATTATGGATCGTTACATACAGCGGCACCATCGGCGTATTGGCACGGTTATTGACTCTGATCGGAATGATCTGCCGCGTAAGAGGAATGCCGCGAATGTCATTGACGCTCAAAGTGTCGATGATCCCTTCAAAATAAGCATCACTGTCCCCTTCCCATGTGCCGTAAGCGCTGTAATTCGTATTGACCCACGCATATTTCCCCGCTTCATACTCTAAATAGACCCATTCGCAGCCTACTTTCGTTACCGTGTACTTCCCCGCCGGGATCGATCCCATCTTATGCTGGTTTTGAAAGATCGGCTGTCGATAAAGCGGTCTTGCTTTATTAAACACGATCGTTCTCGGGGCGATCTCGCTGATCTCCGTTATATCGGTATTCGCATCGGCCTGATAGCTTTTGATATCGCCTAGATTTGGTACATGGTAGACAGAGATATTGCCCCTTCCCGCCTCATATACGACGCTTCTTCGATTAGCCTGATACACCTTTCCCTGATAAGATATGATCCATGTGCCGGTGCGAAAAAAAGAAGCCCTGGCTTTTCCGCTCCCTTCACCAAAATGCTCATATCCGTTTGTCAATTCATCGTTTTGCGGTGCTGCCTCATCATCTATCTCTGTTTCATGAGCCAAAATGATCGAATTTCCCATGCAGCAAAGCGCTAGCACCAAAAAGAACACAGCTTTTATCCGTTTCACATGATCACCTATCCCCTTATGTTTCTTATTCATTATTTTAGCTTCTTTTACAAAATAATACAAGTATGGCAGGTGCGTTTCTCATTAAAAAAAGCCCTTATGAAAGGACACTGTCACTTAGCTGCCCAAGCGACAGGCCCATTTCAACAAGGCTTTTTATACGGTAATCGTAGAACGATGATAGTGCAGATGAAAGCGAATCAAATCCTTTAACAGTTGGATCGAAGCGTCCATTTCACTTTGATTCAGCACTTTCACGACCTGAAATGCCTTTTCCATCACTTTGTCGTCCACATCATAGGTTTCTTTCAAATGACGGATCCAATCACGGCTTTCCTCTAACTGTTTACTGGAAACCACGCCCTCCGCCATTACCACACAGCTGTTTGCGCCGTCTTTTACCGGCACTGCCCATTTGATCAGTCCCGCATGGCAGCAATACGTCATTTCCTTCTGTGCGTTTTTGACAGCATGAAAGGTTTCAAGCGTACAGATTTCACATTCCTGCAGCGCTTTTGTGCTGGTCTTTAAGCATTTACAAAAGTAATTGCGCTCACTGGCGCTGTTGATGTCCTCGTTATCCATAACGATATAACCGCGCAAACCGGTCAATCGCTGGTAGTCGTTTAATGCTTTTTCAATACAGTATTTGAATTCCAGATCCATAACATCACCCCATTCCATCCGAACTGTCATATTTTACCATTGTTTTTTATCGCATGCAATACTTTATCAAACCGACACCTACGCCCCATCGTTTCATTATCTGTGCGCTTCCTAAAGAAAAGCGCATGGCGACATGACGCCCATACGCTCCTACTCGTTTTCAAACGTAATGAGATCCTTTGCATAAGGCAGTGTTTCGATCCACTCACATACAACATGCCACTCCGCTAATTTATGATGCTTGCGGGCATGGTAGATATTTACCAGTGTTTCATAATTCATCGTTACCGTACGCAGCTGATTGTAGGAACTCGGCAGCAGCTGGATCATGCTGTACCAAAGCTCCTTATCTTTTGTTTCCAGATAAGCCTGTCTTAACGCCTCTAAGGTTTCGATCACCTGAGATAAAGAACGCAGCGCCGTTTCGTTCATTTTATCATGCGAACAGTCATCCATCGTAAAAGGCTTAGACGCAATTTTATGCATCGTTGAGGTGGAGTTTGCCACCGTCCCCACCTTATAGGTATCAAATTCTTTCCACCAGTAAAGCGGTGCATTGAAATCAACGGATACAAAGATCTGTCGGATAAATTTACGATGATCGCTGCCGGCTTTGGCAAGACGCTTTGCCAGATCCAAATCATTTGGTCCCAGCACATAATTGCCTTTCTCATCATAATAAGAATCCTGACGATTCCAGCTATTCATCGGATTACGGGCGCCGCGCATCGCATTTTCTAAATTCATGACGCTTGTTTTATCAATTTTAATCATAACCTATCCTCTTTTCTTTATGTTTTCTTAATCATAGCGTGTCTGCTTTGATATTGCAACCGAAAAGATTAAAATCGCACTGTCCTCACATAAAAAAAGGCAGCTGCCTTTTTATTCGATCGGTGCTTGATGGAAACGCCCTTCTACATATTCGGTCTTAGCGACATTGACAAATGCATTGGGGTCGATCTCTTTGATTTTGCGGATGATCTGTTTCGCCTCCCCGCGTCCTACGACCGTATAAAGAAGCGTATGTTTTCTTCTGGAGTATGCGCCTTCCCCATCAAAGCGGGTAATGCCGTGATGGGTATAGATCAACAATTCCTCACATAGCTGATCGGGAATGTCGGTTATGACAAACAAGGTCATCTGTTTATATTTTTGATGCAGCAGATTGATGACCTGTGTAGAACAAAACTGAAAGATAATGGAATAAAGCGCCTTATCCCAGCCGAACAAATAGCCGGCGATGATCAAAACGCATACATTAAAGGCAAATACATAGTTCCAGGTGGAAAGGTTGGTCTTCACGCTGACTGACATTGCGATAAAATCCGTACCGCCGCTGCTGGCATTGCCCTTTAAGGCGATCGAAATTGCCAAACCGTTGAAAATACCGCCGAATACGCCGATCAGCAACGGATCATACGTAATGGAAGAAAGCGGAAGCACATCGACAAATACGCTGGATAATCCGATCATCAGACAGGAAAACAGGGTAAACTTTTTACCGATGATCTTATAAGCGATGATCGCCGGCACCACATTCAATAAAATGTTGATTGCGGTAAAAGGTACTTCCAGATTAAAGAAAGTTGAAAAAATACGCTGGATCAAAATGGTCAGACCGTTGAAGCCGCTTGGAAAAAGCCCGCCGGCATTGACGAAACTGTTGATGTTGAGCGCTGAGATCAGCGCACCGGCAACGACGCAAAGAAGCGTTAATGCAACCGGCTGTTTTTTATACATGTACTCACTTTGGGCCATAACTATATCCTCATTTCCCCTGCCTAAGCTATCCTTATTATACTCAAAATTCTCACATATGCAAGTAGCAGCCCGGTTTTTGCCTGCAAGGAATCAGTCCTTGCTTATGAAAGCGGCAGATATAAAACAAAAGGAAGTGGATCCTGTCCATCTAAGCGGATGGCAATAGGCAGGTGCTGTTTATCCGGGTGTGCATATACGATCAAATGCTGTGCACTTTCTTATGGATAAACGCAATCTTCTATTCTAAAAAACAGCCTCATCGATCGATGCGCGTACTTTGATCCGTCTTTCGCACACGCATGTTGCGATAAAAACAGCCTACCAGCACGATTGCCATCAGACACCACGAAATCGGCTCCGCCAGCGCAACGCCGAGATAGCCGCATGCAGGCACCAGCGTAAAGGTAACGATGATCTTGACCAGCATCTCAATGATCGAAGATACGATCGGTACCGTACCGTTGCCAAGCCCCTGCAGCGCACTGCGGTAAAGAAACAGCAAGGCAAGCGCAAAGTAAAAAAGACTCATGATCTGTGTATAAAAAACAGCCGGTTCCACGACTTCACGATGTTTCCCATCGATCAGAAAACCGATGAGAAAGGAAGCGGCGCTAAAGGACAGCACAATGACCGCTGCTGCCCAGACAAATGAGACCCAGACGCTTTTTTTGACACCTTCTAAAATACGTGACAATTGATTGGCACCCAGATTTTGCGAAACAAATGTCGTAACCGCAATGCCGAGACTGATGAAGGGCTGCATCAGCATCTCCACGATCTTACGTGCCGCCGTATGTGCCGCAATCGTCATCTTGCCCAACTGATTGACTGCGCTTTGTAACACCAGCGTACCGATGGAAACGATCGAATTCATCAAGCCCATCGAGATCCCCATCGTAAGCTGCTTGACAAACAGCTCTTTTTCCAAGCGGAAATCACTTCGCTTCACTAGAAAAAGCGGATAACGGCGCCGGATATAAAGAAAGCACAGCAGCGTTGCCAAAGCCTGTGCGATCACGGTCGCAAGCGCCGCACCGGCAATGCCAAGCGGAATGATCGCCACCAGCACATAATCGAGCACGACATTGAGAATACTGGCGATGATCAGAAAATACAGCGGTGTTTTGGCATCGCCGACACAGCGCAGCAGACTCGCAAACAGATTGTAGAGCATCGTAACGACGATCCCTGCCATGATGATCACCAAATAAAGCGCAGCCATATCTAAAATGGAAGCCGGGGTCTTTAATAAAAGCAGGATCGGCCTTGCCAAAGCGATGGAAATGACGCACAATAAGATCGACGCGCTGAAACAGATCACATAACTGCCGGCGGTCGCCTGTTTCATCCCTCGCTCATTTCTTGCACCGAAGAACTGCGCAACCAAAATACCGACGCCCGTCGCCATCCCATTGCAAAAACCGATTACCAAATTGGCAACCGTTGTACTGGCGCCCATTGCCGCCAACGGATCCACACCGAGAAACTGTCCGACGATCATTGTATCCGCCATCAGATACAGCTGCTGAAACACATTTCCAAACAAGATCGGCACACTGAAAAAAAGAATCAGTTTCAATGGATTTCCACTTGTCATATCTTTCATCTTCATCACCCTATGGCTCAAGATTTTATCATACCTCCCTATCCCTGACAACTACCATCTATTCCTTTCGTCTTTATAAAGAAGCAAGCAGGTGCACACCGATACAGAGTAAAACACCGATACACAAAGGAATGAAAAATGCCAGCACGGTCAAACGCTTAGAGCCGCTTTCCCGATAGATCGTCATCAAAGTCGTCGCGCAGGGAAAGTGAAAGAGCGAAAAAAGCATGACGCAAAGGGCACTGATCCAAGTCCAGCCGTTGGCGATAAACAGTTCCCGCAGCAATGTAAAGCTGCCCAGCTCCATCATGACACCGCTTGCCGTATAGCCCATCATCACGATCGGCAAAACGATTTCATTAGCGGGAAATCCCAGAAAAAACGCCAGCAGGATCACTCCATCCATGCCAAGCAGATGAGCAAAAGGATCCAGCCAATTCGCTGCCGCTTGAAACAGCGACTGCTGTTCCACCATCACATTGCTTAATACCCATAGGAAGATACCGCCGAAAAATGCCGCAGCCACTGCTCTGCCTAATACCTTCAGCGTGCGATCGCAAAAAGAGCGCACCAGGATCTGTAAAAGCTGCGGACGGCGATACGGTGGCAGTTCTAATGCAAAAGAAGCGGGCGTATCACGATATAGCGTACGCGACAGGATCCGATTTATCACAAGGGTCACTGCAATCGAGAGCAGAATAAATAAGCATAAAAACAAAGCTGCCAGCACCGAATCGATCCAAGTATGGCGCATCGTCGTAAAAAAGATCATAATCAGCGCAATGAGCGTAGGAAAACGGCCATTGCAGGGAACAAATGCGTTGGTAAGGATCGCCAGCTCCCGCTCCTTTCTGCCATCAATGATACGGGCGCCGCTTACCCCTACCGCATTGCACCCAAACCCCATGCACATCGTCAAAGCCTGCTTCCCACATGCACCGCTTTTCGCAAATGCCCCATCCAGCTGAAACGCCACACGCGGTAAATAACCAAGATCCTCTAAAAACGTAAACAGCGGAAAAAAGATCAGCATTGGCGGCAGCATGACAGAAACGACCCAGCCTACCGTACGAAAAATGCCCTGCACCAGAAAAGACTGCCAAAGCCATGGCATATGCACCTTTTCACAGCCTGCTAACAAAACCGCTTCCAGTTCCCGAAATAATGCGGAAAGCCAGGCGCTTGGCAGATTCGCTCCTTCCATCGTGATCCAGAAAACGACAAACAGCATGACCAGCATCAACAAGATGCCGTAGACACGATGCGTCGCCAGCCGATCAAACTTAGAAAGCGGCAGCTTATCGGTCTTTTGTTCTGTCTGCAATAAGATCTGCGTCGCTTTTTCCTGATAAGCGGCAGCGACCAGATCATAACCGTTTCCCACTTGCTTGTCTTTTAAGCGTTTTTGTGAAACAAGCACTTTCGGATCCCGGCTTTTTTCATCACACAAAGCTGCCAGCGCCTCAAAACGTGATGGATAGTGCACTTCCAGCACCTGCAATTCTTCCTCCACTTCTTTGCGGTATGGAAGCGAGAAGGTATTTTTATGCAAGGGATGCTCTGCAATCGCCTGCTTGAGCGCCTGTAAACTTTTTTTATGGGTCGCACTTACGGCAACCACCTCACAGCCAAGCAGCGAAGCAAGCCGTTGGGTATCGATCTTTATCTGCCTGCGCTTTGCTTCATCGATCAAATTCAGGACGATCATACAGGGAATCCCCAGTTCCAGCACTTGAAACACGAGATGCAGATTGCGCCTTAACAGCGTCGCATCACAGACGATGACACAAAGATCAAATGCTTTTTCCATCAAGCACTGTGCGCTGATCGATTCTTCCTGTGAATGCGGGAACAAAGAGTAAGTACCCGGCAGATCGACCAATTCAATCAGCGTATCTTCATAAAGGCATGTGCCGCTTGCCAATTCCACCGTTTTCCCCGGCCAGTTTCCCGTGTGCTGACGCATCTTGGTCAAAGCGTTGAACACTGTGCTTTTCCCTACATTGGGATTACCGCACAAAACGACTCTGCGGCGGTTTAGTTTTTCATTGATCCCGTCATTGGCCTGCTTTATTGCTGCCCACATATCTTCACCTCGATCCTTGCACCATCCTCATTGCGCAAGGCAATCAGACTGTTTTGGATCCAATACGCCTTCATATTGCCAAAAGGATTTACAAATGCCGGACGCACCTGATTTCCTTTTACAAATCCCAGATCATAAAAACGTCTTAACAAACGCGGCGGCGCTTTGACCGCGATGATTTCGACCGTTTCATTTTGTTTTGCTTCCGGTAACTTCATATTTCGCCTCCTATGCTATGATATGAAAACCATGCGCTTTCGGAAGCGGGAAATGACCCAGTACGATCTTCGCATTTTTTTCAGATTCCACGGTGCTGCTGCTCAAACTTCGCGTATCAACGCACATTGCGGTTTGCTTTATTTTGTGCTACAATAGCGAAAACTTGAAAGCGGATGAGGAGCGTGAAAACGATGAAAAACGAACTGAAAATGATGATCGGTTCTGAGGAAACGATCTTATACGAAGGCAAACCGGATAAAAAGTGCTTTTTATTTGAAAGCATCTTTCATCCGCTGCTGCCGGTCGCGATCATATGGGCGATCTTTGATCTCAGCTTTTTCAATCAAATGGGAATAGTTGGCATGCGAACATTTCTGATTCCCTTTATGCTGCTTCATATGATGCCGGTGTGGATTTATCTTTTTGGCGTTATTTTTTCCATTAGAAAATATCAAAATACTTATTATATCGTAACGGATCATGCAGTCTATCTCTCAAGCGGGATCTTTGCGATGCAGTTTGCCGCGAAAACCTTTGCCGAGCTCTCCCGCATCGACTTGCACCGAGGCATATTTGATCAGCTGTTCCATGTCGGCGACATCGTGATCACCACCGATCAGATCGGTAAAAGAAATATGCCGGTCGTATTGACCATCGGCAGCATCGCTAATTATGCAGAAGTATATCAGCTCGTTAAAAAGCTGCAAAAAGACATCTATTCCGATATCATGTATCCAAATGATCTTAGACCGGAAGAAAACCACGGATATCGAACAAAATACAAGGGATGATCGCAGACAGCAGCACCTCGCAAAAGGTACAGCAGAGCAACTATTTCCCAATGAAAAAGAAACGGCAGCTATGAACCGTTTCTTTTTCTTCCCCGATTGATTAGAATCATACAAATGTTACACATCATTTTATCGTCATGCGCTTATTTTTTAGATGCAAGACTGTAAATGGAAACGCCGAAGCAAGCTGCCACGCAGTCCACGATACTGAATGTATTTTGGGTAAACTGCAAATAAAGCAAAGATGCCAGCGCAACGACCGCAATGATCGCACCCAATACCTTCGCAACAGCAGTGCTGTTTTTTACACAGGCGATTCCGCATACGATCGCAAATAAAGCCACGGCATAGGCCAATACCACAACCAGCACTTCTTGTGTTTCATGGCCCGGCAGGACATTGTTGAGCGTACCCATTAACGCCAACGTGCCGACAACGGCATAAATCAAACCAAAGACGATCATAATCATGCCGATCAGTTTCAAAGCAGTTGCATTACTGTTTTTCATAATTGTTCTATCCTCTCTTTCAAAACGTGTGTAATTCTATCATTTATGGGAATAAATGTCAAATAAAACACCGAAACAGCGATTTCTATCAAAACACCGAAACAGCGATTTCTATTCCCTGTTTATTGTTTCAAAGTGCCTGTTTTACATGATCATGCACACATAATCTCTGCTTTCCGTCTAACAAATTTGCAAAATTATGAACTTTTTATCCCGTTGCCGCATAGAAATGGTATAATCAAGACAAGCAAGGAGTTGATAACATGGAAAAAAGACAATTTATCTGCCCGAAATGCGGCTGTACGGAATTTATCGACGATCAGTTTCAGGCGACCGGTGGAAATTTCGCGAAATTGTTTGACGTGCAGAATAAGAAGTTTATTACGATCAGCTGCAAGCACTGCGGCTATACGGAACTCTACCGCATGGAAACCGATGCCGGATGGAATATCTTAGACTTCCTGATCGGCGGTTAAGCTCAGCTTCGGCTGAGTTTTTATTTGTTTATGCCGCTTTCTTTCAAAATCTGATCACGATGACGATAGAAAAAGAAATAGCGGGCAAATGCCGTAACGATGGTAAATAAGATCACCCCTTTGGCGATCGCTGCCGGAAGTGAGAACCATAAAAAGCAGTATTCGCATAGCGGAATGAACAAAAGCAACCGCAGCGTTTCACTGATGAGCAGATAAAGAAGCAAAGTGTGCTTGCGCAGATGCAGGATCCACTCGGACAAAGAAGCAAGCCGCACCATGCGCATCCACAGCCAGGCAAAGGCAAGCATGATCAGTGCGCCAAGCAAGGCATCAAACTGCACCAGCAAAATACAGACAATTCCTGTTTTCAACATACGCCATCCTCCTTTTATTCATTTTATCATAATCAAACGGTATTATTGGGAAAAATACTTTCTTTTTTCAGGCTTTGTATTATAATGATAACCATAAGTTCCAAGAAAGGGAGTTTGATTTATGGTAGAAAAACATGTCGTATTCATTACGCCATTTGAAGAAGAACGTACGCTGCACATCTATCTTCCCGATGATTATCAAACAAGCGGACGCCGTTATCCGGTCATGTATATGTATGACGGTCATAATCTTTTTTACGATGAAGACGCTACCTACGGCGTTTCCTGGGGATTAAAAGATTATTTCGATCGGCATCAAAGTGAGATCATCGTCGTCGGGATCGAGTGCAACCATGAAAGCAACTATCGGCTTTGGGAATTTTCCCCTTATGATTTCAGCGATCCGCACTGGGGCGAAATAAAAGGATTAGGCAAAGCGCTCATGGAATGGGTCGTAACCCAGCTCAAACCGATGATCGATGATGCTTATCCAACCCTTCCCGATCGAGCGCATACTGCCATCGGCGGCAGTTCGATGGGCGGTTTAATGGCTATTTACAGCGTCATCGCACATAATGATGTATTTTCCAAAGCAGCCTGTCTTTCGCCTTTCTTTACGCACATCATGAAAGAACTGCGCAAAGAACTGAAACGAACGCTGGATGCAAAGACCCGGATCTATCTCAGCTGCGGAAGCAATGAGTTTTCGCATAAGCGCTCTTTGGCACGTGGTCTGCATCATATTCATGAAATTGCCAACTATGCAAGTGCACAAGGATGCTGCGTCTATACCAATTTGATCATCGACGGCGTCCACAGCGAACAAGACTGGCGTAAAGAAACCAAGATCTGGTATCCGTTTTTATTTCATGATCCACAATAAACGCTCTATTGAAAACAGCCTACAAACGCATACGAAAATATGAGGGCACTTTTCAATCTGTACTCTAGCCAGCATGAACCCCTTACGCTTGTATATGATATACTACGGGGATTCCCCATATCTTTGATTTTTTGAAGGAAACTCTCAAACCATGGGAAAAGGGAATATAAAAATTAATGTCTGCCTCCTTATTTTAAGTATTTGACATCAGTATCATTTAATATTTGCATTTGCGAAATAGCAATCTTATTTAATCTTTTAAGCCTTTCTGACTGCTTTAACCCATCATTTATAAACACTGCATTCAAATTTTCTAAATTCGCTAAACATATTAACTCATTTATAGTAGCATAATCTCTTATATTTCCATCTAAATTTGAATTCTTTGTTCTCCATTCCTTGGCAGTCATTCCAAATAAAGCCATGTTTAATACATCTGCTTCTTCTGCATATATGTAATTGATCTGTTCTTTCGTTAATTCTCTAGGTATTAAATTTTGCTTTATGGCATCTGTATGTATCCGATAATTGATTTTTGACAATTCTCTTTTTGCATTCCATCCAAACTGTTTTTGTTCTTCGGATTTTAATCTTTCGAATTCTTTGATAAGGAGCAGCTTAAATTTAGGACTAATCCACATTCCAAATTCGAAGGCTATATCTTTATGGGCATAGGTGCCACCGTATCTCCCTGCTTTAGCCATTATACCAATTGCATTTGTTTTTTCTACCCACTCCTTAACACTGATTTTATAACTATTTAATCCTGCATGGCTTTTAATTATGGCGAATTCGCCATAATTAAAATTAGGATTATGAATTTCTTCCCAAATACCTAAAAATTCAATGGTATTTCTATTTCTTAACCAGTCAGATACAAAGAAATCACCATCTTTAGATTTTAACATATCCGTAATCGATATATAGTCTTCATCTTCCATTCTAAAATAAGAAATCTTTTGATTCAAAACTGTTAGTTCCGCCATTTCCTACACCTCCTACTTTTTTATTGCTTTCATTCATTGCACCATGCTTTATTATATTTACTAAATATTTCACTTAAAATTGCTATTTTGTAATCGCTTTTCAGACACTCACGGTCCATAGCTGGCTCCAATAGCAGAACATCTCAATGATCGGATGAAGCATGAAGAAAGAGACATTTTGAAGTTCTTTTCATATTTTGTTTAACTGGAATTTATAATAACATATGAAGTCTCCTTTTCCCATACGCTCATTGAAATTTAATAATAATTTATATATAATTCTTTTAGAAAGAGAACAACGTGCGAAACTCGCATGTAATTCGCTCGTCAGCGCGTGATCAGCTGACAGAAAGGAGCAGGTCGATCAAATCATGATCCCTGAACAGCACTATGTTACAAGTACATACTCCCGCACCTGATTTTACCTTACCGGACGCATCCGGCAAGCAAATTTCCCTGCATGATTTCAAAGGCAAAAAAGTCGTCGTTTATTTTTATCCGAAGGACAATACGCCCGGATGCAGTAAACAGGCGTGTGCCTTTAAGGATGCTTACAGCGCTTTTCAACAAGCGAATGTCATCGTGATCGGCATTTCAAAGGATTCCCAAAGATCCCATCAAAACTTTATACAGAAATATGAACTGCCGTTCTTACTGCTGTCAGATCCGCAATTAGAAGCGATACAGGCATATGATGTCTGGCAGGAAAAGAAATTGTATGGGAAAACCTATATGGGTGTTGTCCGCGCTACTTACATCATTGATGAGGACGGCATGATCGAACATGTGTTTGAAAAAGCCGATCCCACAACCAATACACAGGATGTTTTAGCACTGCTTTCCAAGTAAACATGCAGTAAAAAAGCGCTCGGCTTTTTGAAAAAGAGCGCTTTTTTATTTCCCGATGCTTCCGACGCGTCGCTTGATCCAAACGATCGTAACGATAGAGTAAAAGCAAAACAAGACAATCGGCATTTTATATCCCTCCTTGTCCTACTCATACGCTCGATCCTGCTTGCTTCCTAACTTTTTTATATTTGACAAACAGACGATCGAACGATCCGTTTCTTTATTTCTTCCAGGTAGAATAAGAAAACAATAAGATCAAAGGAAAGATCTCCAAACGTCCTGCAAGCATATCAAAACTCATAACGATCTTAGAAAGATCACTGAAGCTGGAGAAATTACCGACCGGTCCAGCTACATGCAAAGCCGGTCCGACATTGTTCAAGGTCGTTGCGACCGCGGAGAAACTGGAAGTAAAATCCATATTATCCAAAGTGACGATCAGCAGCGAACCCGCAAAGATGATAAGATAAAAAACCAGATAGGCATAAGCCGCCTGCATAACGCCGTTATTGACCGGACGCCCATCCATATTCATGCTGACGACAGTATTAGGATGTAATTGCCGGCGGATATTGCGCCTTGCTGATTTCAGATAAAGCAAGATCCGTGATACCTTGATACCGCCGCCGGTAGAACCCGCACAGGCGCCGATAAACATAAGCATGATCAGGATCGTTTGAGAGAACAGCGGCCACAAGCCATAATCTGCCGTTACAAAACCGGTCGTGGTAATGATCGAAACGACCTGAAACAGCGCATAGCGAAGCGCTTCCCACAGCGAGCTGTACAGATCCAAAATATTAAAGGTGATCAAAACTGTCGCGCCTAATACGATGCCCGCATACCAGCGCAGCTCCTGTGACTGTAAAGCTGCCTTAAACTTGCCTAACAAGAAGAAGTAGATCAGATTAAAGTTGATCCCGAATAAAAACATAAAGACGGTAATGACGCCTTCCAAATAAGCGCTTTGATAATAAGCGATGCTGGCGTTTTTGATCGCAAAGCCGCCGGTTCCCGCCGTCGCAAACGCATTCAGCAGACTGTCGAATAACGGCATGCCGCCAAGCACCAGCAATAGAACTTCAAGACATGTCAAAAACAGATAGAGATAATATAAGATCCGTGCCGTTACATTCACTTTTGAAACCAGTTTGCCAACGACCGGACCGGGCATCTCCGCTTTTAAGATATGCAGCGTATTCCCTTTGGCATTGCGTAAAAAGGCGACCATCAGCACTAAGATGCCCATACCGCCGACCCAGTGTGAAAAACTGCGCCAGAACAAAGCGGTATGACTGAGCGCTTCCACATCCGTCAAAATGGAAGACCCGGTGGTGGTAAAACCGGAAACGATCTCAAAAAAGGCATCGACATAAGAAGGGATTTCTCCACTGAACCAAAACGGCAAAGCGCCAAAAACAGAAAAAGTGATCCAGGACAGGGCAACGATCAAAAAGCCCTCCCGTGCATACATACGCGTATGCTTCATCGGAATGCGGTTTAAGACCCAGCCAAACAGAGATAAACCAAGCGCACAGCCGGCATAGACAACCCCTTCCCGCTCCTGATAAAGCAGGGCGATCAAGACCGGAAACAGCAACAATAACCCCTCTAGGCAAAGCATTTTCCCCAGCATGGCAATAATCATTCTGCGATTCATGTTTTAGTCCTCCAAGATATCATTCAAATCACGAATCGTTTTTCGCTGCGTTACCACAATGACGCGATCACCGCTCAAAATCTGATCATTCCCTTTTGGAACGATGACCTGTCGGCCGCGCAGGATCGCCGCAACCAGGATATCCTTTTTTACCGGCAGTACCGCCAATGATGTCTTTTTCCCTCTGAAATTATCTGTTGCCATAAATTCCAATGCTTCGACATGTTCATTTACCAGCTTATAAAGCGTACGTACCGCTGAATCCTCATCTTTATTCGACTTCGCCCGCACATAGGCGAGGATCTGATTGGCCGCGATCCGCTTCGGCGAGATGACGCCGTCAATATCCATATGATCCACCATATCGGTAAAACGCAGATTATTGACTTTGGCGATCGCCTTTTTCGCATTCATGTTTTTACATAACAGCGATACGATCATGTTTTCTTCATCAATGCCGGTCAAGGTAACCACTACATCCATCTCATCGACCCGCTCATCCTCTAACACGCTTTCATCACTGCCATTGGCATGAATGATGCTCGCCTGCGGCAATCGCTGAGCGAGTTCAATACAGCGCGTCTCATTTTGTTCGATGATCTTCACGCTGTACTTTTGATCTAACAGCTGTTTCGCCAGAAAGTAAGCGATCTTGCTGCCGCCGATGATCATGACCTTTTTCTTCTGCTTTTTAGAAAGATGCGTATAAGCACAGAAGCTGACCAGTTCCTTATGTGATCCGGTCAAATACGCATGATCGCCCTGTTCTAAAATAAACTGGCCGTTTGGAATATACACCTGTTCACCACGCTTGATCGCACAGATCAAAATATTGCTGCGGCTGATCTGGTACAAGTCGCTTAACTGAATGCCGGCAAGCCGATTGTTTTTCGTTACCTTTACCTCGGCGATCTCTACCCGTCCCCGCGCAAAGGTATTGACCTTCATCGCCGAAGGAAACAAAATGCTGCGCACGATTTCATTCGCCGCTTCCGCTTCCGGATTCAAGATCATATTAAAGCCCAGTTCTTCTCTTAAAAAGCGCAGCTGGGTATAATAATCCGGATTACGCACCCGCGCGATCGTATAGCGCACCCCTAAGCGCTTTGCGATCAGACCGCTCAAGATATTGAGCTCATCAGAAGAAGTAACCGCCAGCAGCACATCTGCGTCCTCTACGCCGGCCTCTCTTAAAACATCGCAGTTTGCCCCATTTCTCAGATCCCGAATATATCATTGCGTTCTACTACTTCATCGACCTTCTGTTCGATCGGATCGATCCCTACGATGTCGTGCCCCTCTGCTGACAGATATTCACATAAAAGCTGTCCTACTTTGCCTAAGCCTACAATTAAGATTTTCATTTCATTCATCCTCTAATCATTTTACAAAGTGCTATCATTATACCACATTTTCTATATTGTAGTGCATGATCTTTGTAAAATGATCATGGAGCGGTTTTGATCATCACTCCTCTCTGACCCAAAAATGATCAAAGCGCGCCCAGTTCGATCGCCGCTTCGGCAATCTGCACCGCATTGAGCGCCGCTCCTTTACGCAGCTGATCGCCACAGCACCAAAGCGTTAAGGAATGCGTCTGATCATGCATGCTTGCACGCACTCTGCCGACATAGATGTCATCTTTGCCGCTTGCAAACAGCGGCATCGGATAGACTGCCTGCTCTTTTTCATCTAACAAGATGACCCCTTCACTTTCCTTTAAGGCGGCTTTGGCCGCTTCCACACTGATCGCATCTTCAAAAAACAACGTGATCGCTTCACTGTGCGCCCGCATGATCGGCAGTCTGACACAGGTACAGGTAACACATAAGTTTGGCTCATGCAGGATCTTGCGCCCTTCCCTTTGCAGCTTCCACTCTTCGCTGCTATACCCGCTCTCATCAAAATCACCGATCTGGGGAATCAGATTATAAGCGATCGGATAAGGAAATACCTGTATCGGCAATGCTTCCCCACATAGTTCTGCCTGCATTTGCTTTTTCAATTCTTCCATGCCTGCATGACCTGCCCCGGAAACCGCCTGATACGTGGAAACCACCATTGATTTGATCTTCGCTAAACGATGCAGCGGCGCTGCTGCCATGAGGGCAATGATCGTCGTACAGTTAGGATTGGCGATCAGTCCCTGATGCTTTTTTATGTCCTCCCGATTGATCTGCGGTATGACCAAAGGCACCTGCGGCTTCAAACGATATGCGCTGGAATTGTCGATGACCAGTGCACCGGCGCTGATCGCATATGGCAGAAAACGTTTGGCAGTTTTTTCGTCCACTGCCCCAAACACCAGATCCATGCCCTGAAAACTATGAGCGTTCACTTCCTCTATCACGATGACCTCATCGCGAAACAATATCTTTTCACCGGCACTGCGCTTTGATGCAAGCAGCTTCAAAGAAGCGATCGGCAGATCACGTTCCTCTAAGATCTGACAGATTTCTTTCCCCACAGCGCCGCTCGCACCGAGAATGGCAATATGATAGGCTCTCATCCTGATTCCTCCTTACTAGGATCATACCCTCGTTATCCTATTCGTCTCATCACCCTTATGTGACTGAAAAACGCTTGGCTAGCCGACAAAGCACCATACTTTCGCTTTGATCATACGGAGAAAATACTGGCTGCTCATTACATCTAAGCCATTAAAAAAACCGGCATAAAGCCGGTTCCCACTATCAGTGATTTACATGATGCCGAAGAAAGAAGCCGCACATCCCAAGATCACCAGTCCGATCAAAATCGTCGTCGTTTTCACATTCTTGCCTAAAAGCCAATACATTACCCCAAACGCACAAGCCGGCAAGAAGCAAGGCATGATCTGATCGATATAGGTCTGCAATGACTCTGTTACTTCGCCCACGCCGACCGTCATCGTGATCTGCATGCTGACAGTCGTTGCGACCATTGCGCCGATGACCATCAGGCCGAGGATCGAAGCACATTTGGTAATCTTTTCGATCACCGCGCTGCTCGACATGTCCGCAAAGAACTTAACCCCGTAATCAAATCCAAACTTCAAGCAGTAATAACGTGCCAAAAAGCCCGGAATATTGATGATCAGCAAGAACAGGATCGGTCCTAGAATGCTGCCTTCTTTTGCAAAAGAAACCCCGATTCCCACCGCAATGGTAAGCAGCGTGCCCCAGAAGAAGCTGTCGCCCAGACCTGCCATCGGCCCCATCAAGGAAGTCTTGACGGCGCTGATCGATGTTGCGTCAAATTCCGGATCATTCGCATTTTGTTCTTCCATCGTCGCCGTAATACCTGCTAATAATGTAACGATATGCGGAGTGCAGGCCATAAATTCCATATGTCTTTGCAAAGCCGCCGCCATTTCCTCACTGCCTTCCGGATAAAGGCGTTTTAATACCGGGATCATCATATAGCAGTACATCAAGTGCTGCTGGCGTTCGTAGTTCCATGCCGAATCCAGCGTACAGGAACGGGTAAACACTTTCCAGAAATCACGTTTTGTTAGTTTTGTATTCGCATTGATCGTCTGCTTAGAATTCGTTGTCATCGTCATACACCTCCATCGCTGCATCCTGCTTACGGTTGCCGCTGAAGAAATAAACGACCAAAGCAACCGCTAAACCAAATAAAGCCACACCGAATACCGAAACGCCCAAATAAGCCACCAGCAGGAATCCCACTAACAAGAACGCTGCCAGTTCTTTGGTCAAGATCATCCGTGCCAACATCGCAAAACCGATTGCCGGCAAGATACCTGCCGCAATATCCATACCATGCGTTACCCATTCCGGAATGAATGCCAATACATCTTTCACTGCATTCACGCCCAAATAGAAAGAAACTGCCACCAGTAAAGACAATAATACTTTATTGCCGATGCCGGCAATGCGGCATACCCATTCGACCTTACGCGCTTTGCCTTCTTTCGCATAGCGATCGGCAATATGCGCAGCCCATGTCAAAATAAACATCATCTGTAAGTTATCCAGCAATAATACCAGCGTAGCAACCGGGATCGCCAACGCCACCGCTTCCCCGACGCCCGCACCCGATGCGATGACAAACGCCGTTCCGATGATCGAACCGGAGGTCATATCCGGCGGATTGCTTGCCCCGATCGGCACTGCCCCTAAAAATGCCAGTTCCAGCGCCGCTCCGACGATGATCCCGGTTTCCAGATCACCTAAAACAAGGCCGGTCAGCGTGGAAACGATGATCGGACGATTCCACATCGTTGAGCCCATATAACTGTGCATATAGCCGAAGAATGCCACCAGTCCGATCAGTAAAGCCTGTAAACCTAAACTCATGTTCTTTTCCCTCTCTTTCTTTTACCATCTATTTCAGCAGATCCATTAGATCCTGCTTATGGTCGCTCGGTACTAAACGCACCTCTAATGCAATTCCTTTTTCGTGCATCTCTTTTAACATCGCTTCATCTTCTTCTGATACGAATACCGCCTTTGCGATCTGACGGCGATCATCCGCCGCTTTCATACCGCCGATATTGACAGAGCGGATCGCATCTACTCCCTTTGTCAAACGATAAGCATCTGCCACGCTTTCCACTAAGATGAACAGCTTGTATTTATCCGTAACGCCGCTGTTGAGCGCTTTGATCGAATCCTCCATGTTCTTCATCACCAGTTTGACGCCGGTAGGCTTTGCCATCCGCATCGCCGCCATTTTTAATTCATCTTTCATCAAATGATCGCTGGCGATCAAGATACAATCGCTTTCCAAAAACTTCGTCCAAGAGAACGCGACCTGACCATGCACCAAGCGATGATCGATTCTTACTAATTTAATCATATGATTCTCCTTTGTTGATTGGGTTTGCTTCATTGATGACGCTCATCACTTCATCATCAATTACTGTTTTGCTCTAACCTGATTGCAGGCATCTACCAATGCCTTCACATGGCTGCCGTCCACGTCGCCGCTGTCTTTGTAAGTGTCTTTGAAATAACTGCCGACGATCGCGCCATCGCCTACCTGAAACTGCTCAGCACAGTTTTCTGCGGTTACCCCCGCGCCGATGATCAATGGGAAATCACCGATGATCGAACGAAACTCCTTGATCTTCTCCATGGATGTTTCCTGTCCGGTCGCATCCTGCGTCACAACGATCGCATCACAGCGCGTCATGGCGATCTGCAAGTCTTCTTCCAATGATCTGCCTGATAAATACGGCTGGTATTTGAAACGTACGCCGCCCAGCACATACCCCTTATAGGTTTCACGATTCAGCTTCATAAATTCATGAAATGCCGGATCATCTCTTACCTTCAAATGTCCCGCTACCGAATCCAGCTGCACAAAAGCCGCGTTGTATCTGCGTGCCAACTCAAATCCCATCGGATCGACATTCAGGCAGTTTACGCCGTAGATCAGATCAAGGTCCGCCTTTTGCAAATATGCCAGTACCCGTTCCATATCATAGTAATTGCCATAATAGCTTTCTACGATTACCGCATCGACACCGTTTTCACGATACAGTTCAATTTCCCGTTTCGCCCGCTCTAAAACGTCCTGCGCATCATCGCCTTTCAGATGCAGCATCGCCAAGATCGGCTTTTTGTGTCTGAAGATGTCTAAAAACTGTTTTTTCATTTCTTGCCCTCCTAAAAATCCTCCGCTTCTTCCTGTTTGATCCCGTTTTGATAAGTAATGCCTTCTTTGGCTTCTTGCACAGCAGTTAAGATCTGTTCTTCCTTCAGCCCGCATTGCTGTGTGATCAACAGGCTCAATACCAAATTCATGTTCATGCCGGAACAGATGGATACCCGTGGGTGCACACTTAACTGTGATAAAGCCGTATAAACGCTGCCGCCCAGAATATCGCAGACAAATAAATAGTCATCGTTATCCTGCTCGATGCGCGCTTTCATCGCTTTGGCATAATCTTCCGGGTTCATGCCCGGATACAGGCAAAATACTTCTAAAGACGCTGCCGGCGCACCGATGATCATCTGCACGCTGTCTTTCATCCCTTTCGCCAGTTCCCCATGCGATGCCAAGATAATGGTACTCATAAGATCCCTCCCTTCACTTATCTTATAGCAAAAACCGTGCCAACTTATGATCGGCACGGTTTTATCAGCTTTTTTCTTCATTATGTTCGATGTATTCATAGATATAAGCGATCTCACTTGGGGCAATTTCGACACTATAGTAGCGCTCCACGACACTAAAGCAGCGTTTTACGACAGCTATAAAATCCTGATGCTGCGCGACAAAGGCTTCCAAATATGGATAAGTGTCAATACCCGCATGGGTTACCAGCCGTTCGATCAAACAGCAGATATGCACATACAGACCGACGCATGTCGCATTGGATAAGACGACGCCCATTTCCTCCTGCAAATGATCTAACGCCGTTGCCACATGCTCCAATAAGATCCCCGGATTTAAGATCGTCAAAGTCGTGATCAGATTGCTCAAAGAGAAATTTTTTAAGATATTGCTTTTGAACTGCCGCATTTCTTCCATATCCAGATAATTGCGGAAATAGTCGTGCAGTTTGTCCATCGTTACATTGATGACCAGATCCTCTAATGGAATAAAAGGCACTTCATCTATATTGGGGTTCAGTGTTCCGACAATACAGATGACCTCATAGTCATCAAAGAAAGCCGGTGTCAATCGTTTCTCGATCAGCGTGTTATAATCATAGGTCAAGACCTTGATCGCTTTCTTTTTCGGCAGGGAATCCTCTAAGATATGCTGCAGGCGCTCCGCTGTTCCAAGTCCGCTCGCACAGGAACAAAGAATCAACGGATCTTTATGACGGCGGGCAATCAAATGGTAGGTCGGCACCGCTGCCTGCGCGACTTCTTCAAAGATTTCCTGCAAGGAACGGCCCTGCTTGATGCCGTTACCCACTGCTAACGCCATCTTCGTCGATACGTGATTCATCATTGCGATATTGATATTGCGGCTCGCATCGATGCCCTGATCGATCTCTTCCAAAGAACCCATATCCACCAAAAGCACCAGCTCTTCAAAATGCCCCATCTTGGAGAGATGGGCATTCAGCTGTTCCACCACGGCCGCAGTGCTGACATTCATCGGCATATCGATCGCATCAAAGATATACTGATCCAAAGAACGATTGACCGCATCGGCAATGGAAGAAGCGGTGGAATAGCCATGTGCCAAGATCAAACCGACTCGTTTGTTCCAATCGTTGGCACGATTGAATTTCTTAAAATATAAAGTGAAGATACACAAAGCAAGCAGATCTAAGTGCAGATCGGCATTCGCATGCAGATGATTCGCCACTTCTTTGGCAATCATATATTCCCGATGCAGTTCTTCCTGTAATAAATCATGCAGAGCGCTGATCGTATGTACCTGATGCTGCTCATGATCATTTCGGGCATAGGCGCCGCGCGTACAGTCATGCAGATAAGCGCTCATCGCAATCAGATCGCTGTTATGAAAATGAATGCCATAAGGATCGGCAATCAGATCCAGCGCATGTTTTAACAACGTCTGTACATAAGTGAACTCCGCATTTTGACGATAACGCTTTTTTAATACGATCGCATCATAATAATCATCCAATACCGCAAAGCATCCTTCTAAAAACGAAGCATAACCGATCTTCGCTTCTTCATAAGCCGCAAACTTTTCTAAGATCCGTTTATTCAAACGTCCCTGTCTTTGATCATTTCCCGCCATATGCGATAGATCTGCTAATGTCAGTACGGCATTTTGCGCATCAAGTGCCCCACGTTTATCCGAAACGGCCTTTAAGGAAACAAGATTTGCGGGAAGATCAAATGCATCGACTACCAAAGTAGGCTCCTTGGGAGGACATTTATAATACGCATGCACACATCCTGCTTGGATACAGTTCTTCAAATCACCGATATTGCCGGGAAAATCGGTCGTTACTAATGTCTGATACACCGTATTGGTCATCATGATCGTTTTATGCAGGCGTTTGCTTTCCGCCTGAAACATCGTCAAGATCAGCTGGATCCGCTCACGCATGCCGCGCTCTTGCAGGCTGGGAACGGTAATGATCATCGGAATGCGCCGCAACAGTGTTTTTAACAGACATTTTTTCGGATCCTTGGTCGTCGCAAAGATCAAACGGGCATTGGACTCATACCAGTGCTCATGATCCCCCACCATATGATAAATGCCTTTATCCATGAATAAAAACAGTTTCTCCTGACATTCTGCCTTCAGATCATGCACCTCATCTAAAAATAAGATCCCTCCCTGCGCCAGCTTCAATAACCCGGGATTATCCTTGTCCGCACCGGTGAAAGCACCCTTTTTATGTCCGAATAAGTTGGCGGACAACAGTTCCGGATTATTGGCGTACTCGCTGCAGTTCAAGATCAAAAAGGGCTGTTCCTGCGTGATCAGTCCCTGATGCAGTGCATATTCATAAGTTTTCTGAGCAATCAGGCTTTTCCCGGTACCGGTTGGGCCATAAAGCAAAAACGGCAGACCGTTTGGCGGATAAGAAATGGTCGCCTTGCACGTGTCGATCACGCTTTGCAAAGAGTCATCATAGCCGATCAGCTCTTCAAAATCTAAGTGCTGCTGCTTGTTGATCGCTGCTTCTAGTTCTGCCTCAGAGCCATAAAGCGTGTCGGACAGCGTTATTTGATTTTGTTCTTCGATCAAGAAACGATCTAAAAACAAGACCGGCCGGGTATTGATCTTAATACATCTGCCTTCCTTGAAAAATTCATTCAGATATTGTGATACGACATTGCGGCTTACGTGCAGCGCATCTGCGATCATCTGTGCGCTTGCCTTTTCATAGGCATGATCGGCAGTGCACTGCTTGATCTGCTCATAAATTTGTTCCTTCATGAAATCCCCTCCTTATAAGCGGTCTGCTTTACTGATCGCTTTGACATTTGGTATAAGTGAAGCACTGCTCACAATCCGGCAATGTTCCCAGTTTCAAATATACGATCATCTGATCACGGGTCAATACCAGCGGGCAGCGATCATGATAATCCGCCATTTCGCCATAGGCGGCGCAGGTGATGATGACAAATTCCTGTGCATCGTTGTATAAGCCTGCCAAATACAAATACCGGTCTTTTTTCCCGATATGATACTTGACTTTCCGTTTGCCTTCTTTGCGCCATTCATAAAACCCATTGGTGACGATCACACAGCGGTTTTCCAGCCATCTTTGAAAGGTCGGCCGCTGATGCAGCGTTTCTGCCCGCGCATTGATCAGCCGATTGCCGCGTTCTCCCTGAAAGCCCCACTTTAACAGCTTTGGTACGACCTTGTTTTGTTCCAGCACAAACAGCAGTGCGCTTTGAGAAGGAAAACGCTCTCCCTCTAAAAAGTGAAACGAATCCATTTCCGGATAATATGCTTTCAACCATTCCTTTTGCTCACGATTTTCAAAATGAAACTGAAATCTTCCGCACATCTTATCACCTGCCTATTCTCAGTTTTTCCAAAGTGATGCTCTTTATCTAAAAAAACAGAAGGAAATGTTACGCATTTCCCCCTGTATCATCCTGATTTTCTTCTACCGGCGCCGGATAAAGCTCCCTTAGCTTCGCCATGACTGCCCCATAAAGGTTTTCACTTTCGATGCGGATGTCCGGAGCAGTGCCGTATTCCGCATTGCTGGCACCGTCTAAATTCAAATGGTGATCCGCACTCATCCGAATGATCATACCGCTGTTTGGCAGCTTGATCAAAAGCGGTTCAAGACTGCTGCCGCCGCCGCTGTAATCACCGACCAGCGTCGCAAAGCCGCTCTGCTTACAAAACATCGCAAAGCGTTCGGCACTGTCAGCGGTCGATCCATCGATCATCACATAGAAATCACCCTTGAATATTGCCTTCTTGGCGGCAGGCGCAATCGTTTTGCTTGACTTGACATAATCGGTCATGCCTTCCAAATCTTTTAACTGCAGCGCCGGAAGGGACGCCAGCTTTCTGATTTCCAACAACTGATATTCTGTGCTCATATACTCTTTGGCCAATCCGCCCTTTACTAATGCAAGTGTTTCATAAGACGTTTTTTCACTGATATTAGGCGCCACGATATTTTCGATCCAGTATTGCTCGACTCCCGATGTAACGCCTCTTAGATCGATCACACATACCGGATAGTTTTTGATCTCCTTAAAGAATTTCTTTAAGGTCTTTCCATCTTCCTTCATGGAGTTTTGATCCATATCGCTCATTTTGATATAAGCGATGCGATCCTTTTCGACAACGGAGGTGATCAAATTCTTTTCCGCGTCTTCATCGGAAAGCTCGGTATCCTCAAAGTCATAATAGCTCTTTGACTTGCCGTTATTGATGACATCATAAAGATAGTTCAAAGAATTCGTCATAGAAGCGCTGTCCTTCAGTTTTTCATACAATCGTTTATAGCTGACCGCATTCAGCTTTTCCATTTTTCCAATGCCTTCAAATTCATTCAGAAACAGACTGACATAAGAATCAAACTGCTGTGTCGTCGTATCTTCGGTGATCTTATTGCGATAATGATCTTTTACCGCCAGAAAATTCTTACCGGTCATACGCTGTGCCACATTCATCATCGCATAGTTTTCCTGTATCGTCGTCCACAGATAATCATAATCCTCCAGCATCTGTTCATAAGTCAAAGGACCGTTGTCATCACATGCGGTGCACATGAGCGTTAAGCATGCCATCATGATCCATTTTACGATTTTTTTCATAACTGCCTCCTGTCTGTTTCCATATGCGCAAGCTGTTCCCTGATCCATTCATCCTCCGGATCATATGCCTTCGCTTTCAGCAGCGCCGCATAGGCTTTTTGCGTTTTCTTTTCTTCTAAGTAGTTCCATGCCAGATTCGCATACAGCCAACCGTTTTCATAGTGCTCGGATATGAGGGCGGAAAACAATGCGATCGCTTCTTCATGCCGCTTCAGCATGCCATAGTTCCAAGCGATCTGGGAACGGATCCAAGCATCGTTTTCACTCATCGCCAAGGCCTTCTCATAGTGTGCAAGTGATCGTTCATATGCCTTTAACTGCGTATAATTCCATGCGACCTCTAACTCAAACCAGACATCATTTCGCCCAAGCTTTTCCGCCTGCTTCAAGCAGCGAAGCGCCTGTTCATGTTCCCGCAGCCTGCCATAATTCCAAGCCAGCTGCGAATGCCACTCAATGCCTCTTTCACTTTCCTTGCACTTCCATAAAAAGATGACCGCCTGCTCATGATCGCCCATCTTGCCATAAAGGTGGGCAATCTGCTCCCATAACGCATCGTTTGCCTGCCCCTGCTCCGCTATTTTCATCAAACAGTCGATCGCCTGCTCATATTCCTGTATCTGATCATATAAAAGCGCCATCTCATGATAGATATCCACTGTATGACGCTCCTTGCGCAGCGCCTGTTGATAATAGGAAAGCGCCTGACGAAAGCAAGCATCCGCCTGCTCTTTTTCATTGCTTTGCAGATAGACATAGCCTAATTCACTTTGTAACGCCGTATCATCCTTTCCCGCTTCATGAGCGCGCAAAAGATATGCCAGTGCTTGTTGAGGATCGTTTATTCTTCGCAAGCAAACACCCAGATGAAACAAAACCTCCGCGTCATTTGTCTTTTCAAGACAGCTTAAGACCTCGATCGCCGCCTGATAGTCCGTCTGCTGCTCATAGAGCGATGCCAACAACAGCCTGCTTTCGATCTGTTTTGGCTCTTGTTCGATCACTTGTCTAAGCAAGATCGAAGCTTCCTCATATTCCTGCTGCGCAAGCATACATTTGGCGCATTGTTCTTTGACCCAGATATTGTTTTGATCTTCCAACAAAGCATTTTGATAAGCTTCGATCGCTCTTTTATACGCACCCTGCACATGATAGGCATAGCCGATCTCCGCGTGTACCCATGCCACATCCTCTCCATATTCCAAAGCCTTCCGCAAATAGAAAAGGCTGTTTTGCACATCATCTAAATGATTGTAGGCAAAACCGATCTGACCATAGATCCAGCCATCCTTTTCATCCTGACGCAGCGCTTTGCGCAAATACGCCAGCGCCTCCTCATAACGGCGCAGCTGATTCAATATCCAACCCATATTGGCATTGATAAAATTATCCTCATAGGCGTGGATGGCATGCTCTTGCAAATGCTGATACGCCGCCAAATACTGCTCTTTTTCAACGAGCTGATCAAACTTTGCTTTATAATCCATGACATCCTCACCTCTTTTCTTTTCTTATTATACATGAAAAACAGCGCTAAGAAAATGTGAAAGCACGGCTTCGCTAAGAAAAAACTGTTCCCGGGAACAGTTTACATAGAAAGCATGATGCTTGCGACATAGCTTGCTAATATCAGCACTGCGGCGATCTGCACGGCCGCTTTGCTTTTTCGCGCAGCGAGCACAACGATCATGATGATGCTGGAAAGCAGACCAAAAAGCAACAGATTGCCAACCTGTGATGAAAACAAAGTCGCACCGTCTAAAATATAAATGCTGGCTTTTTGATAAAGCAGATCCGCAAAGCATAAGATCGTAAAGTTAAACAGATTGCTGCCGACGACATTGCCGATAGAGGCATTGAAGTTGTTGAGACGCACCAATGAAACAGAAGCGCTTAGCTCCGGCAGCGAGGTCGCTACCCCTAAAAAGATCGCACCGGCTACCGTCGTGCCTAATTGCAATGCATCGGCAATTCGATCGGTTACCTGCGTCAAAGCGATGCTGACTGCTACTAAGGCAAGGGAAAATAAGACAAAGCGAACCATGATCTGACGAATCGACAGATCCAGATCGCTCTCCTCTTCCTGTTCCACACTGTCATCGTTTTTCATGAGACGAATGCCGATCACATATAAAACGATGATGACCGGCGTCATCAGATTGACCTGCGTAAAGCCAAGGGAAACGCTAAAAGGGGAAACGATCGCCAAGGCACAGCATACATACATCGCCAGTCCAAAGTACAGCGTGTTATAGTGCGACTGCGCAATCCTGCTTTGCCGATAACGCTTGTTAAAGCTTAAAACCAATACCGCCGGGATACACAGATTGAATATATTGCTGCCAAGTACGTTCCCCTGCACCAGCTGTGGCTCATCTAATGACAAAACCGCAGTCAATGAGGTAAACAGCTCCGGTAATGAAGTAACCGCCGCAAGCAGCACACCGCCCAAAAAGGCGCCGGACAGATTCGTCTTTTTATCTAATGCATCTACGTAAGCGGATAATTTAGTGGAACACAAAACGACGAGAACTGCCAATATCACATAAATCAGATAGATCATACATGCCAATCCTTTCTTTTAACGACAGCGTTTATTGTATCATATTCAAAATGAAAAAACTATCGTTTCTGCCGCTGATATAAAAGTGCACTGCGGTAGCTTTTGCGACGGCGCTTTTTACGGCGATAACGATGCAAACACCAAATCAGCATATAAACGATCATTGCGATCACAAGCAGCCGCACCAGCGAATCACTCATCCACCACCAGATCGAGAATAGGATATATAAGAACGGATGCGCGTCGATATCCTGATGCGCGTTTAATGCCATCTCTCCTAAATACAGATTCTCATAAGTAAAAGCAACCTTGGCGAGCGTATCTCCTTTTTGATAAGGCGCCTGCAAAGAAGCAAGCGGTTCTACGCTTTTTTTGATCTGTTTTGCCGTGATCGACTGTGGAACGTATAACGCGATCTTTTCCGATGCATAGAAAGTACCGGCACTGCGATGCAAACTGTCTTTGATCGAAAGATCCGCGATCAGATCGCCTTTTTGATAAAGTACTTTATTTTCATAGTGCTCCTTAAAATAAGTTAACGCCGTATAAGCATCCGCAAAATGATCGTGGGTATAGTAATCCCCTTCGGCTAGCATACCGACATAAAGCAAATGCACATCATCATCCCAAGTTGAGGTAGCCAGACATTTCCCGGCCTCTGTGGTAAATCCGGTCTTGCTGCCTTCAAAAAAATCTTCAGGGATCCCTAATGCCTCTAATTCCGAAAGACGGGTGGAAGAAAGCTCGACGCCATAAGGATGCACCTCATTGCCCGCGGTCACAAATACATCCGTTCCATAAGCTTCTAAAAAGAGTTCATCCTGTAATGCCGCTTCCAACAGAAGCAACATATCACCAGCGCTTGTATAGTGATCATCATCATGCAAGCCGCTCGTATTGACAAAATGGGTATGCGTCATTCCCAACTGTTCGGCCTGACGGTTCATCTCCGCCACAAATTCCTCCACACTGCCCTTGGTCGTGATCGCCAATGCCTGACATGCCTCGGCTCCGCTTGGAAGCATCGCCCCGTAAATCAAATCCTTAAAGCGTACCGTTTCACCGACCGCAAAGCCAGCCATGCTCGCGTTTTCTTCATAAAGGCCGCGAAACATCACTTCATCCAATACGATCTCACGGTTGTCATCCTCTTCCAGCTGAAGCGCCGCATATACGGTCATCATCTTAGTGAGTGACGCCGGATAGCGCTTTTCGTCCTTGTTTTTTTCATAGAGGATCCGCCCATTGCTCGCATCATAAACGATCGCACTGGAGCTGTAAAGCGAAAGCTCTGGCTGCGGCAAAGCGTTTTTGCGTTCCTTGCCGAAGGCGCTTGGCGTCACGCTCCCTACAAACACGATGCACAAAAGCAGCACGATTGCCTGTTTTATCCAACTGCCGTTTCGTTTCATTTATTTCACCATCTTTTCAAATGCGTCCTTCGCCGCCATCTGCTCAGCCCGTTTCTTTGACTGCCCGCTTCCTTTTCCTAAGATGATATCATCTAACAAAACGATCACATCAAAGGTCGGCTGGTTGCTTGGACCGCTCATCTTCACCAGTTCATAATGCACATTTTTTCTTGTATCCGACTGCACATATTCCTGTAAACGCGTCTTATAGTCGATCACTAATTCACTTTTCGGCGATGTGATCATCGGCGTCAGCACCTCTTCTAAAATAATATCCACTGCCGCCATGCCCTGATCCAAATACAAAGCGCCCAAAAAGGCCTCGAACATATCCGCCAGTATCGAATCACGATTGCGCCCGCCGGTTTTTTCCTCACCGATGCCAAGCCGTAAAAAACGTCCCAGCTTCAACTTTCGGCTATATTCCGCCAACGCCTCTTCACAGACCAGCTGCGCTCTTAACGTCGTCATCTTTCCTTCACTTAATTCCGGTTCCAGCTTAAACAGCTTTTCGCTTGACCATACCTGTAAGACCGCATCGCCCATAAACTCCAGACGCTCATTGTCATGCGTCTGCTTTTTATGCTCATTCACATAGGAAGAATGGGTAAACGCCTCCATCATGCGCTTGCGGTCATGACAGGCGATCTTTTTCTTTTTCAGCCAATCAAATATCGTTTCCATCATCATTTCCTCATTTCTTATCAGTCAAAACACTGTGCCTCCCGCAGATGTGTATCCAAATAATGTTTCAATGCGGGATATGCCCCCGTCTCCATTTGTTTCAAGACGATACCGGCATCTTTGCGGGCCACTTCCAAAATATTAGAATCCGCAATGATATCCCCTAAAATAAAGCCCGGTACTCCGCTTTGCCGCGTTCCTAAAATATCGCCCGGACCACGCAGCGCCAGATCCCTGCGGGCGATCTCAAAGCCATTGCACGTTTCCTCCAAGATCTGTAAGCGTGCTTGGGCATCGACGTCCTTACTGTCACTGAGCAGCCAACAGTACCCCTGCCGATCTCCTCTGCCCACCCGTCCGCGCAGCTGATGAATCTGTGACAGGCCAAAACGATTCGCATCGTAAATGACCATCAGGTTCGCATTTTTCACATCCACGCCGACTTCGATCACCGTCGTCGAAACCAGAATTTGATAATCCCCCCCCTGAAAGGCCTGCATGACCTCATCTTTCTGCGCACTGCTCATCTTCCCATGCAGCAAGCCGATTTGGTAAACTCTGCCGATGCTCTCCTTTAATGCCTCATATAGATCGCTGGCATTGCGCATCGCATAATCCTCATTTTTTTCAATTGCCGGACAGACGATATAACATTGATCCCCTTGATCCAAATGCGCCAGCACTTCCTCTAAGATCGAGCGCATCGAGTTTTCCTTTACCACTTTCGTAATGATCGCTTTACGTCCTTGCGGCAGCACCTCGATCGTCGATACATCCATATCGCCGAATAACGACATCGCCAGCGTTCTTGGGATCGGCGTTGCGCTCATCAGCAGAAAATCGACCTTGTCTCCCTTCTGCAACAGTTTTTTTCGCTGTTCTACGCCAAAGCGATGCTGCTCATCGGCAATGACCAATCCCAGATCATAAAAATAGACATCTTCCTGAAACAAGGCATGCGTGCCTACGATAATATCGATCTCGTGATGCACCAGCCGTTCCAAGATCCGCTGTTTTTCCTTCCCCTTCAAGGCGGAATACAGCACCTCCACCTCTACCTCATAGTCCTGAAACAGTCGCTTTAGATTCTCTGCATGCTGCTTGGCTAAGATCTCGGTAGGCGCCATGAACGCCGCCTGCTTATGTGCAAGCACACAGGCATACATCGCAAAGGCCGCCACCATCGTCTTGCCGCTGCCGACATCGCCCTGTACCATCCGATACATCGAAGCACTGCTTTGCAGATCGTCTAAAATATCCTGGATGCATGTCTTCTGATCCTTTGTCAATGCAAACGGCAAGGTCCGCGTCAGTTCCCATACTTCATCCTGTTCAAACTGCTTGCGCGGCTTATCTCCATGCGCATGATCGTTTTTGCGAAGCCCCTGCATCACCAGCTGAAATAAAAAGAATTCTTCATATTTCAAATGGCGAAACGCCTGCTTCAGCATCGCCGAAGAAGTCGGTGCATGCACTTCATGCAGCGCCTGATCCCGACTGATCAAGCGATAGTGCGCGATCAATTCATCCGGGATGCGATTTTCCTGATGTGGCAGCACCTGAAAAGCCTTTTTGACATAGCGTGCCAGATCATTCTGCGTAATGCCCTCTTTTAACGCATACACCGGTTTGATCCCTTCCTGCTCATGCAGCGGCTGAAAGTTATAAGAGGCGGCGGTAATCCGGTTGCCACCCTCATATTTCCCCATCAGCGTAATCGTTTTCCCAGTCTGAAAAGCGCTGATCCAAGGTCGGTTGAACAAAGAAACTTCAAACAGTTTATTTTGGCAGACGATCTGAAAACGGGTTACGCTGCGCTTTGGCGCATAACGCACGACCCGTGCCCGATTGACGATCACACCTTCCAGCGTTACTTTCCCATCCTTTTCCCAACTGCTGAGCGGTGTTTCCTCCACCACTTCATAGCGAAACGGATAATGGGTCAAAAGCGCTTCGACAGAATCGATTCCCATTGTGACAAGCGCCTGTCTTTTTTTCTCTGAAATCGCAAGCTTCTTTAGTTCCATGCCCGTATTATACCATGTTTCCTAAAAGATTTGAAACGAAAAAGATCGCCGTTTGACGATCTATTCTTTTCCATCACTATGCAAAAAACTCTCCGCGCTGGTTAATATGCTTGCCATATCCTGCAAGTTGGAAGGCACTACCAGCTTCGTTGCTTTGCCATCGGCAATCTGGGCATAGGTTTCCAATCCCTTTAATGTCAGATAGGCGCTGGATGGATCGGCCTCTTTGATCATCTGGATCCCTTTTGCCTGTGCTTCATAGCGCTTTAAGGTCGCCTCTGCTTCACCCTGCGCTTCTGCGATCATCGCTTCTTTTTTCGCTGTCGCCCGCAGCACCATCGCTTCCTTTTCACCTTCAGCGGTCAAGATCGCACTGCGTTTGTCTCCTTCCGCACGCAAGATTGCTTCACGGCGTTCCCGTTCGGCACGCATCTGTTTTTCCATCGCTTCCTGAATATCGCGCGGCGGAATGATGTTTTTTACTTCCACACGACCGACCTTGATGCCCCAAGGATCTGTCGCTTCATCCAAGATCGCCCGCATCTTCGTATTGATGATATCACGACTGGTAAGCGTTTGGTCTAATTCCAGCTCCCCGATCAGATTACGCAGCGTCGTTGCCGTTAAGTTTTCGATCGCGGTGATCGGTCCGACTACCCCATACGTATAAAGCTTTGGATCAGTGATTTGAAAATAGACGACCGTATCGATCTGCATCGTGACATTATCCTTCGTAATGACCGGCTGTGGCGCAAAATCCTTTACGATTTCTTTCAGCGTTACTTTATTGGCAACCCGATCAATAAAAGGAATCAAGACATGCGGACCGGTAGACCAAGTCGTATGATAAGCGCCCAAGCGCTCGATCACATAAGATTCCGCCTGCGGCACGATTCGCACGATATAAATGAGAATCGCCGCCAGCACCACAAACAATACGATTACCAAAAAAATGGTTTTCATTCCCGAGAATGTGTCAAACATCATCATTTCCTCCTTTTACTGTTTGCGCACCAAAAGCTTAGCGCCTTCGATCGCAATGATCTTGACTTCTTCATTCACCTCTACCTGCTTTCCATCAATTTCAACAGCGCTCCATTTCGCCCCGTTCACTTTGACCACTCCCCATCGCTCCTTGGTGATCGCTTCGATCACGACCGCATTCTCACCGATCAGCCGATCGGCATTGGTCCTTACGATATTGCCGCGCAGATAGCGGGTGGACATCGGCCGTATGACCAGCATGGAAGCCAACGATACGATAAAAAACAAGACGATCTGCACCCAGAGATCCATATGCAGAAATGCCAATACAAAAGCGGCCAGCGAGCCTGCCGCAAACCAGATACAGATCAAGGCGGTCGGCGTCATCAGTTCTAATAGAATGAACAAAATACACGCGATTACCCAAAAAATACTCATATTCATGCTTTCACCCCTTCACATAATTCTTTCAGATCAAAGACCAGCAGCGTTTCCTCTTCTCGAAACTGTGCAGACACCTTTTCGCCGTTCACTTCTCTGCCGATCATTGCGGCGATCTGCTTCATGATCGTTTTATTGGAGATACGGGCATAGCCATTGCCGATCGAAATACGATGCAGCTGATTTTGATCTACTAAATGCAAGTCGATCTCACGTTTGCTGATCGGACGAATTGCCACTTGCTTTTGGTCATGATCTACTCCCAGCATGACCCATCGTACATCCTGGAAATAAGAAGCGGCGCTGCTGTTCAGCGTAAGATTGCCGGGATATAGCGTAATGGTCGAAGTAGAAACCGTATTATGAATCCATTCAAACACTGTGATCCTCCTCTCTTATCTTCATTATATTACTTTTCTTATTTTTCTGCAATAACTTATCCTTCATATGCACTATGCCATGCACTTTCTTTCGCGGCTTTGCCGTTTATCAAAAGAATAAGGAAAGACCTGCGCCTTTCCTTCTTTCATTCTCATTCCTGCTTATATCGCTTCCACATATAACAGCCTGCCAAGGCGCTGATCAGCAGCAATCCCAGCCATAAACCTGAAACCGTCGTATCTCCGGTATCGATGCCATCTATTTGGCTGTTATCCGGTGTTGGATCTGGGGTATTTGGCTCACTTGGCTCGATCACGATCGTATCATCGGGATCATCCGGCTGCTCGCTCGGCTTTTCCCCGCTTTCTGTATCGATTCGCTTAAATGAAACATGAATGATATGATCCGCATCGACCGCTTTGAACAGACAAGTATAGGTCGATTGTCCGATCGCCTCTGTGACTGCGTTTTCATCGATCGTCAGCGCTTCGATCACGTAGCCTTTTTTTGCCGTTATCACAAACTGCTGATCTTTTCCTTCCGCGACCTGTACGCTGCCGGAAGGATCGATCGATCCATTTACGCCTGCCTCTGCCTGGATCCGGTACATGTTCGGATTCTTCGCAGATACGATGATCTCCGCTTGCAGATCCTCATAGTTCGCCGACTTGATCGTCAAACGAATCGTACCGATCACACCTTCTTGATCACTGTCATGCGCATTGATCTCGATCTTCAAATACTGCTCATTCAATAAGAAAGAAATACCGTCGTCTGCAAGATAACCTTCCTGAAGCGATATCTGATCTAATTCATACGTGCAGGCGCCGAGCGTCAAGATCGTGCCATCTTCCGCTGCTGATGGCTTTGGCAATAGTGTGGATAATGGAAAATAATACGTTTGTGCTTTTTGATTATAGATCTGCAAAGCACCGGAGCTGGCTTCCATGCCTGCCGTTTGTGGATCGGCTTTGGTAATGGTGATCGATCCTTTTCCCGTATCCGGATCCAGTCGATACTGCTTGGCGTCGTTTCCCTGCAAGGCATAATGAATCTGTACTTCTTTTTTTGCGGCATCGGCGTTTGCATCCTCGATCATGCCGGCCGCCGTTACCGTCACATCATCCCCTTTTATGATCATGGACTGCTGCAATGCAGCTTTGACAGCCACTTCCTTTTTACCGTTATAGGCGCGGTCTTTGATTTCTACACTGCTTGGGTCCACGCTGATCGACTTCGGCGTTACCATGACCGTTACCGTACCGCTGGCAGAAGCATAGCTGTTATCGGGATCACCGCTTATTTCATGCTCCGGCACCGTTACGATCAAATGCGCTTCCCCGACACCGACAAATTCAAACCGGTTCCCATCATCCGACAACTTCACAACGCTCTCATCATCAGATGTCCATACCAGACCGCTTGTGATCGGAAGGATCGTATCCGTATTGTTTTGCTGCACCTTCACACTGACCTGCAGATCGGCGATCGCTTTAGTATTGCCATAAACATCTTGTATCTGATCCTCATTTATGATTACCGTTGCCGGTTGATACTTCACGACATGAATTTCGGTTTTACCGCTTTTTACGCTCTCAAAGTTCGGATCATTTTGCACATAGCTCCAATACAGCGTCGTATTCTCACCGACTTTCTTGTTTGCCAAGGAAGTATCACTTGCCTGTATACTGTGCGTTTCATCCAGATACCATGTCAGCATACCGTTTTTTAAGGTGGTCTGATCGACCGGAAGCATACTGGAAACCTTTGCTTCCGGCAGTTTTTCTAATAACCGATCTTCTCCTTGCTTGATCGACCATTTCTCCGGCAGGGTAAGCGTAAATTTTGCCGGGGCGATCGAGAACGCATGCACATACTCGCTTGGTGCGATCAGATTGCCATTGTTTGCAGCAGATACTGTTAGTTTTGCCGTTTGATCGCCGGCATTTATATTGTTTTGATAGGAAAGCACATAATCTTTGTTTGTCCCCTCATAAAAGGATTGCCGATATCCCCATAACGTCATAGCAACGCTGATCTGCGGTTTTTTCTCGGTGCCATCGTAAACAAGATGATCCATACCGCTTACTTGTACCAAAGCATCTTCTAAAGGAAGCTGTACGGCAGCCGGCTGCGTTCCACTTAATGAACCTGTACCGGCAGTATCCTGCAAGCCGCCTAATAACCGCAACAAAGAGGCATCCACATAGTCGTTTCCATCACTGCCTGTGATGATCCCATTGCCCAGTGTGATCATTCCATTATTGGTCAAGACATTGCCTGCTGCCATGGTCAAAGAGGCAGAACGATCATTGCGATCATTCATGACGATGCGCAAATCCGCACCTTCTGCAACCGTCAGCGGATAGTCGATGATCGGATCTCCCCATACCTGAATATTAGCGACGGAATCATTTAGCACAACGGTTCCATCCGCTGTTACATACGCTGAATTCTCATTTCCTTCATAACTGATGAAAATACCATCCCAATTAGCGGCATCGCGATTGGCGCCGATTCCCTTTGGCGCAATGATGACCGCATTGCCGTTTGTTCCGGTTGAAAAGGCGCCGTGGTAATTCTCACTGTCCCCGCCGGTAATACGGGCACCGCCGCCGATGCTGACAGGGTTCCCATTAGCATAAACGACACCGCCGCTCACTTCGACCATACCCGTATAAGCACAGTTTTGTCCAGCCCCAATGCCAGCGCCATTGCTTCCGCCGACAGCGCTTACCTGTCCACCGCGAATCGTAATATTGCCGCTGACATCGGAAATGCCGGCATAATATCCGCCGCCGATCCCGGCTCCGCCCTGTGAACCGCTTGCACTGACATGACCGCTTTCAATGATGATGTCGCCGAAATTTACATTGTCGATCCCATAGCCGCCGCCAATACCCGCAGCGCCTCTGCCAAGCGTTGTACTTCCCGCAGCTGCTATCAAAGCGCCATCTCCCTTGATCGTCAGACGCGCACCTTCTTCTACCCAGATTGCAGGATGATTATTCGCTCCATACAGTTCATTGTCGCCTTCCAAAATCAGAGTAACATCAGCACCGCTTCGCACATTCATCGCTGATGAAGTACCACCGGCATCAATGCTCACATCACGAAGGGTAATCGTATGATTGCCGCTCGCGACATTGACATGATGTCCGCCAAAATAACCTGATGTTTGCCCGGTAATGACATGGCTCCCGGCATTGTTTGCATTTAACTCGACATCGTCATGACCGATGTCATAGTCCGCCGCATGTGCTTTTTCAACAAACGTCGGCAATGTCAGAAAACACGCAAGCAGAATCGTCGCAATCCGATAAATTCTCTTCATAAAATTTCCTACTCTCCTTTCTCTCATATTGCTGCACCTTGCTTTGAAAAGACATGCGCCTAGAGGATGCACATGTTCTTTTCGCTATACTATATTCACAAGCAGCCCTAAATTCGCACTTGCATGAAAGAAAGCATCACAAGATGCAGTATGACTTCTTTCTGTTTTATTA